>Ga0272442_10000835_pt1 | contig 48153 bp, 40 predicted proteins | sample SSMForm2O_FD_200262 | JGI IMG/M metagenome (GOLD analysis project Ga0272442, IMG submission 200262) | Marine sediment archaeal communities from Little Sippewissett salt marsh, Falmouth, MA, United States - SSM-Form-2O | ecosystem: Environmental > Aquatic > Marine > Wetlands > Sediment ... | reverse complement strand
CATTGCCGAATGATTCCGATTCCACTGTATGTTCAAGTGTAATGGTCTTCGTTTTTGCCTCTTCGTTCCAGTCCATCTTGATGATCCTGAACCAGCCCATCTGGGAATAGAACGCAAATGCCATGTCTGCAAGCGTATTTGGATTGGTAATTCCCATCTTCTTGTAATGCTTGACATTTTCCTTACCCATATCCATATACGCCCTGTAATTGACGCCTCCAGCAGGCATCTCTCCCATTGTCTTTGTCAGGGAGCTCATCATTGAAGTAAAGATGAAACGGGGCATCATGACTACCGGATCATCGATCAGCTTGATCTTACCTTCAAGGGGTTTATGTTCGATATATTCCGTAATTGCCGAATCTCCATTTGCAATTGCCTCCGCCTTCCATTTCCAGCTTGCCTCGGCCTGATCGGCGATAAATTCGCAACAGTCATCACCGTTTGCATGGCACTTTGTCTCGAGGCAGAACCAGTTCTTACCTGTCACGGCAACCAAAATGCCCTCAATCCAGCCACGGTGAATACCACAGACAGGCATATTCCAATCCTTCATGACCTCAGATTCGAAGGTCTTAGCAGTCCGGAGAATGACTCTCTTATCACTATGCTCGACAAGTTCGAAAGGTGCCCCCCATCCCTGCTGGTGCTGGAGTTTGAACACCAGCATCAGGAATTCGGCAGGCTCAAGATTCAGGCCAATTTTCTCGAGATATTTCTTTAAACCAACGGATCCAAGTCCAACAGAACGGAATAACCGGGTGATTGCTTTTACGGTCAGCTTCTTGTCCAGGTCCGCCTGGTACATCTCATAGATAGCCTTTATGAGGTAATCCGGGTTGCTGGCAGTCCTTACACCAAAACAGTAGGTTTCCCCGGTGGAAGGATCAATCTCCATATATTCCCTGATGTCTTTCTCTCCGGAGATTATAGTCTCAAAGTCCTCTTTTCCGACCTTCTTCCTCTCCATAAAAAATAAACTCCCTTTTAATATCTTATTAAATATATGGTTTGCCCATTCACCGGGAGGTGAGGAAAAGAGGGATAAATCTCGCAAAAACAAGGATTTTTTTCAAAAAATAAATTTTTATCAAAGATCCAGTACAGACGGCCCTTTCGAGGAGGCTGAATTGAAGATAACCTCGTAAAGAGAGATCTCCCCGCTTTTCCGTGTAAGGACTATCTCATATCTTCCAGTCTTTAGCTTAAACCTGACTTTGCCTTCGTTATTCGTAAAGTCGCTTCCGACAATCTGTCCTCCCTTCCGTATCATAATCTTGAGGCCCTGCTGCGGAGATCCATCTTTCATGACGATCATCGTGAAAATGCCTACTCCTTCCGATCTCTTCCCGAGTTGCGGAATATCCAGGGACCTGTTCTTTTTCAGGTGGCTTGTATCAAAAATTCTGCATCCCAGGACAAGCTGCTCCACAACAGGAGGATCGATAGGGAAGAGTTCATAATCATCCGTATCGCGCAGTGCAAATATTGCCCTGTCCCCTGCCAGGGTCCCATTTCGGTCTGATACCAGCGCTCCTTTTGGTTCTCCACCACAAAAAAGGATGTAATACTTCCTGTCTCTCTGCGATCCGGTTGCCACTCCCCAGAAATTTTCTTTTTCTACATATTCGATGAGCGTGGAATACGAAAAATTGCCCATGGAATCAGAATTTTGTACCAGATCCTCGATAATTTCATCAGCTTTCCGGTATTCCATTCCATCTTTCATTTGTTCAATCCCGTCGCCCGTAACTCTGTCTGCAGGTATGCTGATATGGATCCCCTATAGCAATATTACTTACCCAGCTATCACTCACTCCCGAAGAGCCAGAAATAAATTCGATCAGATCATATCTATACCCGAATCCATGATAATTCCCCTGATGGTCTCTTCGGTGGCCGTGGTGGTCACGCTTTTGTATGCCTCCCTGCTGGACATCAGGGATCGCAGGGTGCCGTTTCGGACATGGTATCCCATGCTTGCCATTTCGCTTCCAATGGTTGCATGGTTCTATGTCTCCATCTTTTTTAAAGGCGGGCTCCCGACGATTTTCTATTATCTTGTGCTGTGCGGTCTCTTTTCGGTGGTCTTTTATTTGTTTGCTTATTTCGGACTTTTTGGGGGTGCCGATGCATGGGCGCTCATCTTTCTCGCGGTCTGCATTCCTGCATTCCCCATCGAGCCGATAGGGGGTTTTCCGCCGCTTGGGTTTCTCCCGTTTTCGGTACTGGTTAATGCCGTCCTATTGAACCTCTTCACACCTCTTGGAATCTATATCATGAACGTGATGAAGGGGAACCGGGCGCCATTTCCATACCCATTCCTGGGCTTTCCCGTCGAGGGGGACTCAATCGAATATTCTTATGGTTACATCATGGAAGATATCAGCGAGGAGGAAGGAGTCATATCCAGGAGATTTTTTACGATCAGGGAAGCGCTTGGCGGGATAATCCGGGGAGAAGGGAGAGTCTATACCAAAGACCTCAGGCGGTATCCGGAACAATATGTTGATGAACTTGACCTGTACAGGAAAGCGGGAAAGATCTGGATCTCATATGGTGTCCCGTTTATCGTGCCAATCACCGCCGGGTTATTATCTGCACTTTTTGTAGGTGATCTGCTATTTATCTTGATGATGATTCTTACAGGAGGATAATATGCTGGAACTAAAATTCACGAATGATCTTATACCGGTAGTCGTCCAGGACATTCACACCCATGAAGTCCTGATGGTTGCCTACGCAAACCAAAAAGCCGTAGAACTTACAAGGTCAACCGGGTATGCACATTACTATAGCCGCAGCCGGAAGAAGATGTGGAAAAAAGGAGAAGAAAGCGGACATTTCCAGAAAGTGGAAAGAATTCTGGTGGATTGCGACGAAGACTGCCTGATCTATGAGGTTGAACAGACCGGAGCTGCCTGTCATATGGGCTATCGATCCTGCTTTTTCCGAACCATTGACGGAGAGATAATATCAGAACAGATCTTCGATCCTTCCAGGGTATATGCGAATAAAGAACAATGACAAGTGTATATCTGGTGATATTTTTTAATATGAAGATGGCTTCGCCATTTTCATGAATTTATTTGCATGCGTCGCGAAGTGAATCATATGGTTTACCTGGCGCTATACCATGCTGCTGAAAATTTTTTCGATCCCGCCCGGATTTTACCTGTGTCGTCTTTCGGTATCTCTCTTTTGCGGAATTAAGACAAATAGAATAGACACTATTCAGTCCTGGCGAAAAGGTGCTGTATACAATACCCTGCAACAACTTCAGCAATCGCGGCAATGAGTATAATAGTCATCGCGTTGATACTCTCAGTATCAGATATCATCGCATCGGGTTCGTTCCTTACTCGTGGATCGTCCTGGTCTGAAGCGGTATCTGGCACACAGTAACCGTGTACCCAAGTGCACATAGTCAATACGTAAAAATCGCAACGATATATCGAAGAAAACAGGATATAACTGAAATTAGGTGAGACATTTTGAAATTAGTACCCGATACAAGCGTCGTCATCGATGGACGCATCACCTCAATGATAAAAGCCGGCGAATATCAGGATGCATCAATAATTATACCGGAAGCTGTAATCGCAGAACTCGAGGCACAGGCGAACCAGGGACGGGAAATAGGTTTCAGTGGACTTACGGAGCTTCAGTCACTCTGTAAGATGGCCGAAGACGGAATAATTGAAGTCAAATTTGTTGGTGCCAGACCTTCACTGGAACAGGTCAAACTCGCAAACAGCGGAGAGATTGATGCATTGATACGCAATGCCGCGATAGAGCATGACGCCCGGTTCATTACAAGCGATGTTGTCCAGGCTGAGGTTGCAAGGGCAAAAGGGCTGGATGTGATCTATCTCAAACCACAGCAGGAAGATTTCACTCCTCTTGCAATTGACCAGTTTTTTGACGAGCACACCATCGCAGTATACCTCAAGGAGAGAGTTCCACCCGTTGCAAAGAAGGGCACGATCAAGGAGATGAGCCTGGTAAGGATACGGGAACAACCGACGACGGATTATGAACTCCGCAACATAGCACAGGAAATAATGGAGCGGGCAAAGCGTGATCCAGATGGTTTCATCGAACTTGAAAAACGTGGTGTGACCGTTATCCAGATCGGATCGATGCGAATCGCGATTGCCAGGCGTCCATTCTCCGACGGCATGGAGATCACTGCTGTCAGACCTATTGTCGATATCACTCTTGATGACTTCAACAAGGCTGATGTGATAAAGAACCGGATTCTTGGAGATAAAAGGGGCCTTCTTATCGCAGGGCCTCCCGGATCGGGAAAGACCACACTCGCGCAGAGCGTGGCGACATATCTTGCCGATTCCGGGCTCGTGGTAAAGACCATGGAAGCCCCCAGAGAACTCCAGGTCCCTGATTATATCACGCAGTATACCACGCTTGACGGAAGCATGGAGAATACGGCCGATGTCCTCCTCCTGGTCAGGCCCGATTTCGTGATATTCGACGAACTCCGCAAGAACGAGGACTTCCGGGTCTTTGCCGATATGAGGCTTGCAGGAATCGGAATGATCGGCGTTGTACATGCCATCGGTGCCCACGACGCTCTCCAGCGCCTCTCCGACAGGGTTGATTTCGGCGTTCTCCCGCAGATTGTCAACACCATAATATTCGTGGACAAGGGAGAGATTGCCAACGTTTATGATGTCGGATTCACGATCAAGGTGCCAGAGGGCATGTCGAGCGATATAAATCTCCGCCCGGTAGTGACCATATCAGGCTATGAAACCGGTGATCTGGTCTTCGAGATCTTCAAGTACGATTCAGATACTATCGTTATGCCGGTGATGCAGCAGGGAATCAGTTCCACTCCATTGAAACCGCCGTCGGTTCAGAAAGAGGAGGTGGAACCTTCCTCGTGGAAGATCATGGAGAAAGAGATACAGAGGGAGATTGGAAGGTACACCGAGGGTTATGTGGATGTACATATGCTCTCCGAGAACAAGGCGGTTGTCTATATCGATGACAAAGACGTTCCGGCCGCGATCGGCAAAGGCGGTAAAAATATCGCCGGAATTGTAAATAAGGTCGGTATTGGAATCGATATCAGGCCGCAATCCGAGTTCGAGAGCCAGCCTGTCCAGGCCCAGCCCGAAGAGGAACTACAACTCGGAGGCGGTGTGAAGATCAGGATGGACAAGAAACAGCTGGCCATCATCTGCCCTGAGCAGAGCGGAAAGATTGTCGATGTCTTCGCTGCCAAGGAATACCTGTTTACGGCAACGGTCAATGACTCAGGCGAGATCCACCTGGCCAAGAATTCCACTATTGCACAGGAAATGATCAAACGCTATAATGATGGCGATACAATCAGGCTCAGGCCTGTGTAATTTTTTTCAATGTATTTAATAAGGTGATTTATTCGTGAGCGGACCGGAAGATAGGAAGACGGAGATTACACTCGCCGAATGGGAGCATGCATTCGAATCCAATCCGTCTTCCCGTGACAAGTTTTACCTTACTGTGGCCTATCCGTACCCGAGCGGTGCCATGCATGTCGGCCACGGCCGTACATACATTGTTCCTGATGTAATCGCCCGTTTCTGGCGGATGCGGGGGAGGGAGGTCCTCTACCCGATGGCATTCCACGTGACCGGTGCCCCGGTAGTCGGAATATCAAAGAGAATTGCAAAAGGTGATCCCCAGGCAATCCGGCTCTACCGTGATCTGTACAAGGTGCCGGAAGATGTACTCAAAGAGTTCGTGGACCCCCTGGCGATCGTTCGCCACTTCTCCACCGAATATCAGAGGGTGATGAAGGCGTCCGGCCTCTCCATCGACTGGAGACGCCGCTTTACAACCGTGGACCCCCAGTACAGCAGGTTCATCGAATGGCAATGGAAACATCTCAAAGATGCCGGGCATGTCAGTAAAGGCGCACATCCCGTCCGCTATTGCCCGCAATGCGACAACCCCGTCGGCGACCATGATCTCCTGGAAGGGGATAAGGCCGAGATCATCAAATTTACCCTTGTGATGTTCTCATGGAAGGGCTCTTTTATCCCGACGGCAACCCTCAGGCCTGAAACCATATATGGTGTGACAAACCTGTGGGTGAATCCGGACGTGACCTATGTCCGGGCCATGGTGGATGGAGAATCATGGATCGTGAGCAGGGAAGCGGCAGAAAAACTCGCACTCCAGGACCACACTGTTGAGATTGCAGAGGAGATCCAGGGATCCTTGTTGATCGACGAGACGGTTTCGCACCCGCTCTGCGGCGAGATCCCAATCCTTCCGGCATCTTTTGTCGATCCCGACATGGCCAGCGGGATGGTGATGAGTGTTCCCGCCCACGCGCCATTCGACTATATCGCGCTCCGGGACCTCCAGTCAAATGGTCGTTATACCGGAATCTCGCCTATACCCCTGATCAAGGTGAAGGGATATGTGAATATCCCCGCGGCAGAAGCCGTGGAAAAGGCAGGTATATCCAACCAGAACGATCCACGGATGGAATCCCTCACGCAGGAAGTCTATAGTGCTGAATTTTCACATGGCAGACTGTTCGATCGCTATGGCGGCGAAAGCGTCCGTGAGGCCAGGGAGAGTGTTGCCGAGCTGATGGTGGAGAAGTACCGGTCCGTCTACATGTTCGAATTTGATACACGCCCGGTGGTCTGCCGGTGCGGCAGCCAGGTTTTTGTCAAGATCCTCCACGATCAGTGGTTCCTCCAGTACAGCGACCCGGACTGGAAGGCAGAGGTAGCGGCACACCTGGCAGAGATGGAACTCGTGCCGCCGGAGGTAAGGGCGGAATTCGAGAGAACCATCGACTGGCTCAAGGACTGGGCATGCACACGCAGGATCGGGCTTGGAACCCGTTTGCCATGGGATCCGGACTGGCTTATCGAGCCGTTAAGTGATTCGACTGTTTACATGGCTTATTACACAATTGCCCATCTCATAAGGGAGATCCCTGCGGATAAGCTCAATCCCTCGGTCTTCGACTATATCTTCCTTGGCAAGGAATCGCCACCTTTTCCCGAGATGGAGAAGCTTGACGCCATGAGAAAGGAGTTTTTGTACTGGTATCCCTATGATTTCCGCTTCTCGGCAAAAGACCTCATCTCCAACCATCTCACCTTTCAGCTCTTTCACCACACTGCCATATTCCCAAGGGAATGTCTGCCCCGGGGTATGGTCGTCTTCGGGATGGGTCTTTTGAACGGGGCAAAGATGTCTTCGAGCAAGGGAAACGTCTTTCTTCTCGAGGATGCCATCGATACGTTCGGTGCCGATACGGTGAGGATGTTTCTGGTCGGAAGTGCCGAGCCCTGGCAGGACTTTGACTGGAGGGACGAGCTCGTCGCCTCTACGCGGAAGCAGATAGAGCGGTTCGCACACACCATACGCAATTCTGCAGGAACTTCGGGGGAAACCCTCGAGATGGACCGCTGGCTCATATCAAAAATTCAGGGCCATATCGAAAGAACCACTGCAGCGCTCGAAAACTTCCAGACCAGGCAGGCATTGCAGGAGTCCTATTATGCAATCGAATCCGACCTGAAATGGTACAGGCGCCGTATCACCGGCCAATCAGAAGGAAGCGGAGGTTTGCACAGGATCTGTTCCATATGGACACGGTTACTTGCCCCAATCATCCCGTTTACCTGTGAAAGCCTTTGGAAAGATCTTGGCGAGGAAGGACTGGTCTCCTTTGCCCCCTGGCCAGAACCCGATACAGGACTCGTCGACCCAGGGCTCGAACTGGCTGAAGAACTCCTTGCAAGGACGGTCGAGGACATTGAGTCCATTAAAAAGATTATCCAGATCACTCCCTCTTCCATCACAATTTTCACGTCTCCAGCATGGAAACTGGGGATTTTTGCCACTGTAGCGGAATCAAAAGACCGCTCCAGGGTGCTCCGTGAGATAATGAAAGATGAGGAGATGCGAAAGCGTGGAAAAGAAGTGGCGGAGACGACAAAACAGGTGACAACACTCATCCACCGTATCCCACCCCAGCTGGTCACACAGTTCCTTGAGAGTGATCTCGACGAACGTGCGGTATTTGAAGGAGCATCTGATTTCCTGTCAAAAGAATTTGGAGTGCCGGTTTCGATCATGGACGCAGGAGAGAGTGGGCATGCAAAGGCACGCCTGGCTCTTCCCTTCAAACCGGCAATTGTTATCGAATAGGAAAAATTTATTTTTTATCGACAGTCTTTGCCTTTTTCACCCGTTCCTTTGTCGAATAGCCGGTCAAATCGTCCAGAAACCTCCGAAAACGCCTGTTAGTATCAAGTATCACTTCATCATTAACGGAGATATCGGATTCGGTATCGACAATCAGTGTTTTCCCGCTCGTGCCGATTGAGACATCGAGCACCTTCAAGGCTCCAAAGGATGTGCGGTAATGCTCCCCTTCAAAGGAGATTTCCGTCCCGAAGTGCTCTTTTAATTTTTCCGCAATGTTATTCTTGAGATTTTTTGTATAGCCACGTTTTACCGGATACTCTTGCATAATACTTTTTTAGGTAGATGAAATATGTTAATCTAATGTCCCCAGAACCTATCGATATAAAAATTTACTCGAAACCTCTCTCAACAGAGGGCTCTTCTGTCCTCCTGGGGTTTCCGGGAAGCGGGCTTGTGGGTAGCATCGCACTCCAGTATATGGTCGATCAGCTTGAATTTACACAGATCGGGAGCATGAACAGCAAATACTTCCCCCCTCTGGCAATGATGAACAAGGGCGTCATCAATGTTCCTATACGGATTTATGAGAAGGATGCGCTCTCCGTAATCGTTGCAGATATTCCCATACACCCCATGATCTGCTACGAAGTTGCCAACGGAATCATGGACTGGCTCATGCCATTCAAGATCAAAGAGGTGGTGACATTAGCAGGTATCATCACCAATGAGCCCGAAAAGAGGGTATTTGGTGTTGCCACCACGGATGCCGCTCTCCCCCGCATCCAGGAAAACACCATCATTCTGCCCATAGGGAGTATATCGGGTATTGCAAGCAGTATCCTTACCGAATGCAAGATACGAAATATTAATGCATACGGCCTGCTTGGTGAGACGATCAATGCCCCCGATCCGCGTGCCTCAGCGGCGACAATCGAAGTTCTGAACAAGATGTATGACATCTCCCTTGACATCCAGCCTCTCCTGGAACAGGCAGAGGAGATTGAAGCGACCATGCATAAACTGGCTGAACAGGTACAGTCGGCCGAGACTATGCCCAAGAAAGAACAGCTTCCGATGTACGGGTGATTGCCATGAAATGTTATGCATTGACAGGAATCGCTCCCGAAGTTATCAGGGAGCTAAAACAGGGAAGACCGCGCACCCTTGAATTGCAGAGCACCCACAATGTGGTGACCCTTGCAGGTATCAAACCGGGGACATCTGTCTTCATGACGTCGGTAGACATGGAAGACCTCGGTTCCGGGGATTCAGGAATTATCGTAGACGTCATCTCAATAAGTATCATGATGAAGAGGATGATGGAATTCACCCTGGGGCATCATTACGAAGAGAGAGAGAGGATGTCAGCTCGAATCAAGGTCCACTGCATCGGCGCATCGACGGTTAAAAGTGCCACACATGAGGGTCTCATCCAGCCCATCACCGTCGACGTGGTAAAATCCTCCTGTTACCACGCAGTCTAGGATTATCATTTATCCTCTCCTTTTTTTCGTCCACCCTGGCAAAGCGTTTTTTTTAAGTTTTACAGGTCTGGACGACCGGATGTTTCAAAAATCCCTAAAAACGTCCCGGTATCAAAAGATTCAATTCAAATACAACGTTCCTGCTCTCACATAACCATTATCCAAATTTCTGGGAGATGCAGTATACGTATATTACGATACTTAAATATGGAGTATAACGTACATATATTGCTGCAGCGTTGGGCCTGTGGCTTAGCCAGGATATAGCGCCGGGCTTCTAACCCGGATGTCGGGGGTTCGAATCCCTCCAGGCCCGTCTATCCTGTTATTAAAAAGAAAGAAACAGATTTATTCGGCCACATCTGTGACCAGGAGAACATCCACGACATCGTGCTGTCTCTGCGCGAGTTTTTTTGCCTTGAAGATGTTTTTTCCTTCCTTGCCTATCGCGATACCACGGTCCTCATCCCTGACTTCGATATGAGCAACCCTGGAATCCCCCTCGCCGTCAAAATCCACCGAGGTGACCTTGGCCGGCAGGAAACAATTCCTGAGGAACTGCTCGGCATCAGGGGAGTATTCCACTACTTCGATCTTTTTCCCCATTACATCCATGGCCTTCTTGATGCTCGATCCCTGCCGTCCGATGGCCAGACCCATCTCACCAGGGTTTACCACAAAGATCAGTCTGTTGTTCCTGTCATCTATTACGCAGTCCCTGCTGCCCGCTCCTGTGAGCCGTTCAAACTGGGATATAAGGCGCATACAGTCTTCTGTTAGGATTACTTCCGGCATGCTCATGCCCTCTTGAGGGAAAGGATATCTGATTCACCTGCATCCACGACGGCCAGTGCACTTACCATAAACGGTTTTCCACATGCCTTGCCCAGCTGTACGCTGGATCCGTCGTATGTGTAGATAAACAGCTCTTCATTGGATGTAATCGAGTCCTTGAAATTTTTGGGACAATTTTGGGCAATGACCACAATCTGGGCATTGCCTTCCTGAATACATTGTTCGGTTTTATTCTGACCAAGAAGGACATTTCCTGTCTTGATTGCCCTTCGTAGCGAAGTGTTAAAATCCATTACAATTCTCCTAATTCAATGGTTTCGCGATAAGTTTGACATCTCCGGTGCCGAGCTGAATAGGCTGGCCCACAATGACGTTTTCAGTAACACCATTCAATTCATCAACTTCATTTGCCACTGCTGCATCCAGCAGGTGATTGACAGTCACTTCAAATGCTGCGCGAGAGAGGACGCTCTCCTTCTCTCCGGCAATGCCGTGTCTGCCTATCTGCTTAACCTCTCCATCCATGCACATCATATCTGCTACGAGCATGATGTGCCGGACATCCACGAGGATACCCTGCTCGGATAGTGTGGAGAGCGCTTCATAGATGATGGCGTTCCTGGCCGCTTCAATGCCAAGTACCTGGGATATCTCACTGATGTTGTTGGTGCGGGTACGCGTGGTATCCACTCCTTCGACATCAAATACATCTTTTAGGTTGGAGCCTTCAGTATAAAGTATATACTCTCCGCTCTCCTTTCTCACCACCACGCGCTCTATGTCGTCAATACCCTGTACGATAACATTACGGACATGCTCTGCCAGCTGGAAGAGATTCTGGTAACTCTCCCGGTTCTTGGGCATGAAAATTATCGTCGCTTCAGTTTCTCCAGTCTCGTGTTCGAAATCCCTGTAATGGCGTCGTTCACGGATTTTCCGGGGGGCGATCTCGACTATGCTAGATACAGGGATCTTACGCTTTTCGCAGACGGCAACATTGAGATGCACTACGATCTGCATATTTTCCATATCGATGGTGATATCCCCAAACTCGTGCAGCGGGGCAGCCTCGATCTGCCAGCTGACCTCACGTGCCAGGTCCCTGTCACCCGAATATTCAGGTTGGAGAGAAATTGTCATTGTAGGAGTGCTCGGCTCCTTTCTGGCATCCATTATCTCTATAAGGCGGGGAAGTCCCAGAGTGACGTTGATCTCGGCCACACCTGCATAGTGGAAGGTCCGCATCGTCATCTGGGTTCCCGGCTCACCGATCGACTGGGCGGCAATGATTCCCACCGCTTCGCAGGCCTCGATACGTGTATTCTGGTATTCGTTCACTACACGTTCCAGAACCGACTCGAACTTGTCGGAGGGGATATCCCTGCCGGCCAGGTAGTTTTTCAGCTGCTCCTTGGTTTTTACAGGGAGATCTGACCGATCAATCATTGCTTCATATTCGGGAAGCATTTTACACCTCCTCCTTGAGAACGCTCTCCACTATACCTTTCACATCCACTGGATCACCGAAACTGCTCTTCATGGGGTCGGTTCCGTCTTCGCCGTACCGGAACTGGATGATCCTGCCCCCGGTCGTGCGAACCGTTCCGTCATACGCCACCTTGAGGTCCTGAAGGGCATTTATCATACGCCTCTGGAGGTATCCGCTCTGTGATGTACGGACCGCCGTATCCACCAGCCCTTCTCTTCCTCCAATCGCATGGAAGAAGAACTCTGTGGGGTTGAGGCCTCCCTTGTAGCTGTGGGTGATAAAGCCGTGCGCATCCGCCCCGCGGTCGCTCTTCTTGAAATGCGGGAGGGTGCGGTCGTCGTATCCTCTCATGATCCGCTCTCCTCGCACTGACTGCTGGCCGACACATCCCGCCATCTGGGTAAGGTTCAGCATCGAACCCCTGGCCCCGCTCACCGCCATGACAACGGCACTGTTCCCGAGGCCCAGGTGCCTTCCGGCGATCTCACCGGTCCTGTCCCTTGCCTTTCCAAGTACCTGCATGATCTGCATCTCGAGGGTCTCTTCCGGCGTTCTGCCTGGCATGGGCTCAAGCTGGCCATCTTCATAGATCCGTATCCTCTTCTGCACATCGAAGAGCGCATTCTGCAGCACCTCATCGATCTGCCCGTACTCGGTCTTGCTCAGATCTTCGTCATCGATTCCGAAGGAGAAACCATCCATCATGATCGAACGGATGGAGAGATGGGTGATATCGTCAATGAACTCTGCGGCCCTCTTCATCCCGCACTGCCTGATTATGCGGTGCACGATCTGGCCGTCGAATGCTCCAATTGCTTTCTTATCGATGGTCCCGCATTCCAACTCGCCGTCGATGATGCGCACGTACGCATCCCTCTCGCAGAGGTCCTTCTTGCAGGTCTCACAGTTCTGGCACGAGCTGGCCTTGAATACCATGTTGAGTTCGCGAGGCAGGACAAGCGAAAATATCTGCTTGTTTGACCACTTGGAAACGCCGTTTTCCTCAAGACCCGGTGCCGGGAGAGTCTCTACATTAACATGCTTGAGCAGGTAGAGTGCATCATCCTTTGAAAACCACCTCACCTGGTTTGTCAGCATGAATATTCCTGACACGTGATCATGGATACCCCCAATAATGGGCCCACCAAAACGTGGGGAGAGGATATTCTCCTCGACACTTACGAGAATTGCCGCTTCGGCCCTGGCCTCCTCTGTCTGCGGAATATGGAGATTCATCTCGTCGCCATCAAAATCCGCGTTATATGGGGGACACACAGCTGGATTCAGACGGAATGTCCGGCCATCCATCACTCGTACCCTGTGCGCCATGATGCTCATACGGTGCAGTGAAGGCTGCCGGTTGAAGAGAACGATATCACCGTTCCGTATCTGCCTCTCGACAATCCATCCCGGCTCCAGCATCTCTGCAACCGTCTCGAGGTTTCCTTCTGATCCCGCCGATGGCGGGGCCAGCCGGACCCTGCGTTTGTCGGGCCTGATTATGTAGTTTGCACCGCAGGGATCATCGAGTGATACCCTGACCGGCCCGTTGAGGGTCAGCTGCCTCAGTTCCTCGAGATTATAGGGAGTTGCGTGCACGGGCACAGACATCTCGTTTGCCACGGCCAGCGGGATACCCACCTCTATCACGCTGAGATTCGGGTCCGGCGAGATGACGGTACGGGCTGAGAAATTGACTCTTTTTCCCGAAAGTGAACCCCTGAACCTTCCGTCCTTCCCCTTAAGCCGCTGTGACAGGGTCTTTAGGGGCCTGCCGCTCCGGTGCCTGGCAGGGGGGCATCCGGCTACTTCGTTGTCGAGATATGTCGTCACGTGATACTGGAGTAGTTCCCAGAGATCTTCGATGATCAGCTGCGGTGCGCCCGCATCCTGGTTCTCCTTGAAACGCTGGTTAATACGGATGATGTCTACCAGCTTGTGAGTCAGGTCGTCTTCAGATCTCTGCCCGTTCTCAAGGATGATAGACGGACGCATGGTCACCGGCGGAACCGGAAGAACGGTGAGTATGGTCCATTCCGGTCTTGCAACATCGGGGTTGATCCCGAGGTGTCTGAGATCATCGTCGGGTATCTTCTCGAGACGGGCACGAATATCAGCCGGGGTCAGCTTGTGCTCGATCTTCCTCCCCTCTTCTACCATGACTTCGGAGAATGTCGTCGGCTTCTCGAAGTTTATCTTGAGCTGCTGCTCGCCACAATGGGGACAGACCCTCTCCTTTTTGATGTCTTTTTCGGAGAGTATGTCTCCCGTGGCTTCCTCCTCTGTTCCGATCACCTTAATAATCTCCTCCGGGGAGAGAAGGAGCCTGCTACATCCCCGGCAGGTGACCCTGAGAAGTTTCCTGATAAGCCGCGTGTAGCCCACATGGATGACAGGCTTTGCCAGTTCTATGTGACCGAAATGACCCGGGCATTCGCTGGCCTTCTGGTCACAGGTCTTGCATCTGAGACCAGGGTCAATGACCCCCAGGTTCAGGTCCATCAGTCCCTGTGGGTAAGGGAATCCATCATCGTCATAGGTATCTGCCCAGATGATCTTCCTCACGCTCATCGTTCGTATCTCTTTCGGGGAAAGGAGCCCGAATTCAATTTTTCCGATTCGTTTTGGACTTGGCATGCTTCTTTTACCCCCTACACCACATCCTCGAGTTTCATTCGCGGTGCTATACCCATGCTCTTCATCTCGTCGAGGAGAAGCTTGAATGCATACGACATTTCGACAGGGTAGATATCGGTCTCCCCACCACAGGCCAGGCATCGCGTGGTATTTGCCCTGCGGTCAAGCATCGCCACCATTCCGCAATGTGCACAGACATATTCCTGGACCTTATCGGACTCGTCGAGGAGACGCTCCTTTAATGCCATCGCTGCACCATGGCCAATCATCACATCGCGCTCCATCTCCCCGAAACGCAGACCTCCTTCCCTGGCACGGCCTTCGGTGGGCTGCCTGGTGAGAACCTGGACGGGTCCCCTCGAACGGGCATGCATCTTTGAGGAGACCATGTGATAGAGTTTCTGGTAGTAGATAACGCCGACGTAGATATCCGCATTAAATTTTTTGCCGGTGATTCCGTCATACATGATCTCGCGACCCGTATGTGAAAAACCGAGTTCCGCGAGAGATTTCCGGAGATTCGTTTCAAGTTCCCCTGAAAATGCGGTTCCATTGATGCGTCGCCCTTGAAGCGATCCTACCTTTCCTCCGATCATCTCCAGCATGTGCCCGATGGTCATACGGCTCGGGATGGCATGAGGGTTAATCACGAGGTCGGGAGCTATTCCAGCCTCGGAAAAAGGCATGTCTTCCTGAGCCGATATGAGACCGATTACACCTTTCTGGCCGTGACGCGAGGCAAACTTGTCACCGACTTCCGGAATACGCAGGTCCCTGGTACGCACCTTCACCAGCCGGGAGCTGTTCTCACCCTCGGTGACAATGACCGTATCCACGATCCCGTGTTCGTTGCTCCGCATGGTGACTGAAGTATCGCGGCGTTTTTCAACCGTGATGAGATCGCTTGTCGGTTCTTCGAGGAACCTCGGTGGGGAGGTCTTGCCGATCAGGACATCCTTCTCGCTGACAACGGTTTCCGGATTGATAACCCCATCTTCGTCCAGGTTCTTGTAGCTCTCCGCACCATGGGCACCGGTAACCTCCTCATCAGGCACCTCAATGCGGTCCACCTGACCGCCGGGGTAGCGTCTCTCTTCGCCTTCATATGTCCTGAAAAAATGTGAACGCCCGAGACCCCGCTCGATCGAGGCCTTGTTGAAGATGAGGGCATCCTCGATATTGTACCCTTCATAACTCAGGATGGCAACAACAAAATTCTGCCCTGCAGGGCGGTCGTCCGAACCAATAAGGTCCGATGTCTGGGTATGCACAAGTGGTCTCTGTGCATAATGGAGGAGATGGCCACGCGTATCAGGCCGCAGTTTCATATTCGAAGCAGCGAAACCGAGCGCCTGCTTGACCATTCCTGCACCCATGGTAACCCTGGGGCTGGCATTGTGCTCAGGGAACGGGACATGGGCGGCTCCGATACCGAGTATGAGAGATGCATCGATCTCCAGGTGAGTATGATCAGGTGTCACATCTTTCGGATGGATGGCAATAAAGAGATCTTCTTCCTCCTCGGCATCGATGAACTCAACGAGGCCTTTCTGGATGAAATAATCGAAATCTATCTCCTTATTTTTGAGTTTCTGCAATTCATCGTCGCTTACGAGGGGTTTTCCATTGTTGAGCACGATCAGGGGCCTCCTGGCCCTGCCCCGGTCGGTATGAATGATGACGTCGTTATTAAACTCCTTGTGCGAGACATTGATCTCGGTTGATAAGGCTCCCTGTCTTCGCATATTCCTTATCTGTGACACAATGGCCTTCGGATCCTCCACCAGTCCGATCAACGCACCGTCCACGAATACTCTTGCCTTCTTCATTCAAATATCCCCCTTGATGTGCTCTACACCCAGGTTATAAAGCATCCGTACAACTTCTTCCTCGTCCGGAACACCTCGGCTTATCTCGACCATCTGGGCAAAATTTTTCACCAGACCACAGTTCGGTCCCTCGGGCGTTTCGCTCGGGCATATTCGTCCCCACTGTGTCGGATGGAGATCACGGGCCTCGAAATGCGGCTGTGATCTTGAAAGGGGCGAAATCACCCTCCTGAGGTGGGAGAGAACACTCATATGATCCACCCTGTCCAGAAGCTGCGATACGCCCGTCCTTCCTCCTACCCAGTTTCCTGTTGCAAGAGGGTGCAGAAGTCGTTCCGTGAGGACATCGGCCCTCACCGCAGTTCCGATAGAGAGGTCCCGATGACGCATGCTCGCTCTTTCGAGCTGGTACTTGATATCCCTGGTCAGGCGGTTTAAGGAGATTCTGAAGAGATCTTCCATCAGGTCGCCGGCAAGTTTCAGCCTCTTATTCGAGTAATGGTCCTTGTCGTCGATTCGGCGTTTGTTTAACACCAGATCGAAGCATGCCTCGGCCATCCTGCCCAGGAAATGAGCCTTGGCAAGTCGCACTCCCTCTACGGCCTCCAGGTGTCCCTCATCTCCTTCTTTCAGGCCGGGTGGCATCAGATAATTCAGGTGCGGGAGAAGATAGTTGTCCAGGACAAATTCCGCCCTTTTCCTCTGGTAATCGCGGGTCTGGTTTGGTGCAAGTTTCTTGCCCACATACATGATCCCTGCCTCGAGGCTGTCGCAATCGCTCTCCTCCAGGTTCTGCATCATGTACGTGAGGATGTCCTCGTCAGTGGATACGGCATTTACGACATCATGATCGCTCACCATGCCGAGAGCACGCATCAAGTCTACGAATTTCAGGTGCCCTGCCACGGACGGGAAAGAGACCTCAAGGAGGTTCTTCCTGTTTCTCTCGACAACAACCAGTGCACGATAGCCCCGATACTGGGAGAAGACCTTGGCGACATATATTCTCTCGTTATACCGCTCGGTATACTCCGTCATGATCTTGTTTGATGCAAGATCCTCAAGGGTCATTAAAACCCTCTCCGTTCCGTTCACAATGAAGTATCCTCCGGGATCAAGGGGATCCTCACCGTGGATGACCCGATCGTCATCGCTCATCCCGTACAGGTTGCATGATACCGATCCAACCATGATCGGCAGCTGCCCGATCGTTGTGACAACAGGTTCCTGCCGGTCCTCGCCCTGTACAAGTGTCAGTTCAAGGTGGATGGGTGCCGCATATGTGAGATTGCGAAGTCTTGCCTCACTCGGAAACAGGTCCCCCTGTGAACCGTCCGCCTCTCTTACGAGAGGTTTTTTCACTTCTATCGTACCCAGTTCCACCCAGACGGGTTCGTTGCTCTTGCCACGTATCTCAATGTCGGTCTCGATGACCCTCTGCTCATTTACCACTTTCTGAAGATTATGCAGAATGAAATTGTTGAAGGAGTCAAGTTGGTGGCGGGCAACATGCTCCCGTGAAAAATACGCCTTTGATAATACACTTCTATCTATCAGATCAATCAGCCCCGCGCTTTATTTCTTCGGTCGCTTGATCACAAGCCGATATGACTCGGCCCTGCCGGCTGTCTGACTGGTGCGGATGATCCGGATCACGTCGCCGATCTTGGCGCCGGTGATTTTTACCGCCGGATCGTCATGATACATTTTTGGTAATTGCTCGCTTGTTATAGAATACAAGGAGAACAGCTGGCTTACTTCCTCCTCGCTCATAATTTTATGATCAGGGACCATGATATGGTCCAGTACATTCAATCTTGTGCTCACCCCAAAACCCCCTTTTGCAGCAGAACTTTAATTTCCAGATCCATCACCGCGAAAAATCCACTGGTCAACGCCGTGGAAGCGGGCCCGGAGGGATTTGAACCCCCGGCCACCTGGTTAAAAGCCAAGCGCTCTACCTAACTGAGCTACGAGCCCACCGTAAAGTACGACGCAGCATTATTACAACGCAGGAAAAGTATATAAACATACTTATGTTATAAGCGACTTTCTATTTGTTTTTTCATCACACTTGTGTGACAATCGATGGGAGGTCGATTTAGCTGTCATGAATGTGGCGATCGAACCCAAGTTTTATCAGGATTTCCTTACCATTGATTTGGTTTTCAGGTTCCGTCTCCCTTCTCTTGAGCAGATCTTCTATCGCGTCGAGAAGCAGCCTTGTATTGATTGGTTTAGCAATTACTGCATCTACCGCATGAGTCGAGTCTCTCATCTCCTCTTCGAGTCTTTTGCGTGCTGAAAAGATTATTACCGGTATATGGGAAGAAACGGGATCTTCCCGTATCTTTCCAAGTGTCTCCCAGCCATTCATCGGTTCCATGGATATATCGAGCAGTATCAGGTCCGGCGATAAGGAGCCGAGTTTCTTCAGGGTCTCCTCACCACTATGAGCGGTGATGGTATCGTAGCCTTTCCTTTTGAGTATTGCGACAAGACCATCCACTATGTAGGTGTTATCATCGACAACCAGAATGGTACTGACCATGGGGGGTTCACCAGGGGATGGTATAGTGATTACGGATTGACAGCAGATATCTTTTGGGGTATATCAATGTATCTGGAAAATTCGGACTGGCTGAAGATAGATCCTCTTTTCCACGTTGTTTACAGGAGATAGATTTGATCTTTCTCGATTCTAAAATTATTTTACCCCAAAAAATAAATATATCTAGAAGATATGGCAGATCTAGTCTCGTGGCTGAAAAAAAATGTCTCGTCGTTTCAGCCCACAAAATCGATTGCAGTACGCGCCACGAGGCACATGAATAAAATAGAACAGAAAAAACTCTTTTCAGACGAACTTGAGCACATGAGGACTGCCGAAGGCCGGTGGTTCGAACATATCATCTATGAGATGTTCGTCGAGATGACAGAGCATACCGATCATATACGGTACCTGGCCCGGAAGGGAGCTGATGCCCCCCGGGGAGGGAGAAAGGTACAACTCGGTCAGAACGGCCTTTTTTATTCCCGGTGCGGCGATATCACCACGAGGGGCAACGGACAGGACCTGGCCGAATTCGACCTGCTGCTCGTGGATGGAGACGACAAGATTGTTTTTGGGGAAGTGGTAACATCTGCTTCAGACATCAAGGAGTTCGAAAAAGAGATTGAATATAAGAAACGGCTTTTGGGGTATCTCTTCGATCAGAAGGATGTAACCTTCCTGCTCATCTCCTCGTTTGATATCACAAGCTATTCTGCAGGAAGGAGAATCTTAAAATCCCGCTCAAATCTCAATATCCAGACGCGGCCATGTCAAGAGATCAAGAGGGGAATCAGGATACAACATCTGAAAGGAGGGGCGGGCCATAATAATCAGCATAAAAAACTAATAAAGGCCACTGAAATCCCTCTCATACATAATTTCGATTATGAGAGATATCATGAAATTGAGAAGTTGCGGGTTTTTGAAGGCGTCAGCAATCATATCAATCCCCGGGAGGATACAAACGGGAATGACACATCCGCTCTGGTAAAAAAGATACTCTACGGAGCACTCTATCCATCGGCAGTCCGTTCTCTCTGCAAGGAGCACGAGATCGCCGTTCGGGGAAAGAAGATAGGATATACCGATATCATGAGCCAGTATTCCAAAGTGATTCTGGCAACAGATCTACCTGGCTATGATCCTCTTCTCTACTTACGTTCGAAAAGGAAGAAGGAATATCTCAAAATGGTCCAGGATAAATCAGGTAATTTTAAATTCGAACGCAATACGCCATCAAAAGTTGGATTTTTCCTCTGGCTTGAGTCACTCTCTCCCAGTCTCGGCGCGAGGATCTCGGACAGGATACTGGATACGTTCTCTCCCTGAAAAACTCCATGATTCACTTCGTGAAACATGTAAACTTATTCATGAACCCATTTTCATATCAAAAAAGATGATATTTTTTTAGTCAAGGAGGACTGTCAGTGCCTCATCGGCATATGCATCCATCACGTAGGGGATACCTGATATCTTCGATGCATCCTCGGTGAGAGCCATGAGGTCATTTCTGGAAAGGGATTTGACATTGAAGTTCCTGCTGCCGGCCATGATCTGCTGGAGCCCCACCTTGAACTTCTGTGCATATGTATAGATTCCGATAGCTCCCATGGGAATCTCCTTGAATTTGGACCCGTATTTTTCCTTGAGTTCCTCATACGTGACGAAGATCTCTTCCGGAACTGAACCGTACTTCGATACCGTCCTTGGAAGCTCTCCCTTCTCGACCCACTTTTCAATATTCTTTCCTACCATGCCCGGTATCATAAGGGCCCTACCCATGCAGACTGCCCTTACATACGGACTACCCATGGCAATCGCCTTGAAGACATTCGGTTCGTCAGAGAAACCGCCGGCCATGGCGATATCGGGAACCCTCATACCCCTCTTCCTGAGCAGCTCGGCGTACTCATATGCAAGGCACTGGATGTAGAAAGTAGGTATTCCCCATTCATTCATCATCGGCCAGGGACTCATTCCCGTGCCTCCGGGCGCCCCGTCGATCGTCAGCAGATCGATCTTTGCTTCAGCACCATAGCGGATGGCCATAGCCAGTTCGACCGCTGAATATGCTCCCGTTTTTAAGGTAACCCTCTTGAAGCCGAGATCCTTTAACCGATCCACTTCCTCCAGGAACCCTTCCTTTGAAATGAAGCCCAACCTTGAATGGCGCTCGAATTCCTTGATTGCACCCTGTTTGAAGGCCGTTTGCATATCGGGACGGGCAGGGTCGGGTACAACGATGTAACCTCTCTTTTTAAGTTCTATTGCACGATCGAGGGAACTGACCTTGATCTCTCCGCCGATGCATTTCGCTCCCTGTCCCCATTTCAATTCGATGGTATCCAGGTTGTGCTTTGATGAGACATACTCCGCAGTTCCAAGTCGCGTATCCTCCACATTCAGCTGGACAAGCATCTCGCCATATCCTTCCCAGAATTTTTTGTAGATATCGATGCGGCGGTCCATCTCCGGCGACTTCGTAACCTTGCCATTACTGTCGAGTTCGAGGCCGGGATCAATGCCGCAGACGTTCTCTCCGCAGACGATGGTGATTCCGGAAATTGCAGCACCAATGGCGAAATGTTCCCAGTTAACCCTGGCAATCTCGGTCGATCCCAGTGCACCGGTGAAGATAGGTACACGCATCTTGACCTTCTGGTCCCACCCATACTCAGTCTCCGTGTCCACTGAATAGAAGACCGCACTGTCCGGACCTATCTCGGTTCCCTCGGGCAGACCCTTGGCTCCCATTGCATATCCCTGGATATTCAGGTGAGAATAGTCAATCGGATAGTTCTTGTCCGCGCCGGCAGTGATCTCTCCGAAAGGCCCGGGATAGAGCACTTCCCTTCCCCTGAAAGAGGATAACCATATCTCACAACTTCCCTTGCATCCGTCAACGCACCTCGTACAGATGCCCGACATGGGTACCACATCACGGGATCGGTTGGTGGTAGCCGTCGCTTCATTGGCATTAGGCTGTCTAAGATTCATACTTCTCTCCTTTGCACTATTAGAAGGACCCCAATAAAAATATCGAAGTCGGTTTGAGCATCCAGAAGCCCAAACGTAACATAGCTTTATTATTCGAACGTTTATAAGCGCTTGCCTTCCCCCTACTTATAAATCTTTTTATTTCGATAAAAAAATCAAATCTTCTTCGCAAAAATGCCGATTAGTGAAATTTAAAAGGGTTAGAAGAGTTCGGATATATCACAAGAGACTATTATCACACAATGCGCCGTCCACGGGATCTACCGCGCAACCGCAAACCGAAATGGAAAGAGATCTCATACCGGTTTTTTGGACCTGTACAATTTTCACATAGTAATTTTGATCGTGTCCGGGAAGAGAGAAAAGATGTATGGTGGATCTCCAATTATTCTCTCATTCCAAGCTCGCGATTGAGGGAGAAGAGTTGACCCGGGGCACCTGCGGTCATGCGAATCTCTGCAAGTATATCGCTGGCATTGGCTTCCTCTTCCAGCTGCTCTGTTACGAACCATGACAGGAACTGCTGTGTTGCATAGTCTTTCTCCGCAATCGCAAGATCCATGAGACTGTTGATGAGGCCTGTAACCTTCTGTTCATGAGCGTATACCTCTTCAAACACTTCCTCTGTTGATTTCCATGCACTCTTCGGCGAATCGATCTTTGCAAGGGCAACGGTGCCTCCGGCCTCTATAATATAATCATAGAACTTCATTGCGTGTTCCTGCTCTTCCCCGGACTGCACCCGCAGCCACTTGGCGAAACCTTTCAGGGGAATGGTTTCGAAATAGGCCGACATCGAAAGATACAGATAAGAAGAATATAGTTCTGCATTCAACTGTTTATTCAGGGCTGATTCAACCGATTTCTTTAACATATGCTAATCCTCCTCCAACAACATCTAATCTGGCATAGCCTGCATTTAACCTTTTGCAGATTCCGGATCTGCTATCGAGGGAAAATGGGTATTAGCCTTTTACAATTACAGAGGCTTCCTCATCGAACGGATTCGTCCTGATTGCAAGAGAGAACAGATACGGGTAGTTTATCTCAAGATACCTCATGTACGAAAGCCATTCAAATGAAAGAAGCCTGTACACGCGGTTCACATCGCCGGTAAGATGCAATAGATCGCTTTCCGGGATAAGATCAAGATTGACCCTTCTCTCCAGCTCCTCGGTGAGGTGGAAGACTGCCCTCAAGAGCTCAGTGAAACCCTGGTGTTCAAGCAGAACGGGATTTTCGAGCAGCCTGAGCAGAAAATTGCGTTTTTCCTGGAGAAAACTGCTAATCTCCAGAAGCGCATCTCCCGTCATACTGGCAGTGAATAGATATGCAGACAGATCCGACCGTACTTTTCGGAAATCTTCATCAGACCAGTTGTCCGCGACAATAAGGTGTGAACGTATCCTGTCCAGTTCCGGGTCGCAATCTGATATATAGGCCAGCAACCGGGTCCCTACCTCTGAGAAGAACGTCCCTATCACCATGTTCAGTTTCTCCAGGCGATCCTTCTTGGATCTCATGCTGAGCAGCTCATTGATGATGAGGGTCACGAGGAGGACATTGATCGGCAGGAATCCCAGTGCGTTGAAGAGATAATAATAGGTGTTGTCAGGGTCACCCAGGATAAGAAATTTCGCGGTATAAATGGCAAGTGAGAAGAGTACAAGGATAACCCCTAGTCTGATTGGCCAGCTGAATTTTATCATTCTAATTCATTCCCCATGTACTTAAAAAAACCTGAAAAGAAATTATATCTTTCATACTGCCCTCAAAAAACTGACAAAATCTCTCCTCGAGTGAGAAGGGATCGATCCTATTCTGCATATTTTTCAGGGTCTGAATCGAATTTTTTCTTGCACCCGGGAGCACAGAAATAATAGGTCTTTCCCTTGTATTCACTTCTGAATTTTGCTGTTTTTTCATCCACTGTCATCCTGCATATGGGATCGATTGCCATATTTGATACTCCTCTCATTCTTTCTTGCAGTGCCGGCGGCACGTATCCTCTCAGCATGAGAGATAATGACACTACCGTAACCGAGCTGAGGGCCATGGCAAGAGCGGCCAGGGCCGGATCGAATACATAGCCGGTGAATGGATAGAGAACTCCGGCAGCAATCGGTATCAGTGCACTGTTATAGGCGAAGGCCCAGAAGATGTTTTGCTTTATCCTTGACATCACCTTGCGGGAGAGCTGGATTCCTGCAACCGCATCGAGAAGATCGTCCCTTATAAGCACAATATCCCCGCTTTCTATGGCAATATCGGTTCCGCTCCCGATAGCCATCCCGACATCCGCCCGTGCAAGTGCGGGTGCATCATTTATTCCGTCTCCAACAAATGCTACAATCTCTCCCTTTTCCTGCAGTGTCCTGACTTCCTCGGCTTTTTGACCGGGAAGCACCTCTGCCAAAACTTTCTCGATGCCGACATCCCGGGCGACGGCTCCGGCTGTCCGGGGATTGTCCCCAGTAACCATAACGATGTCAATTCCCATTGCTCTCAAATCACCGACTGCCAGCGGACTTGTCTCCTTGAGCGTATCGGCCACTCCGATCACTCCCGCTGGTTTTCCCCCTGCAGCCGCAAATATGGCCGTCTTTCCCTGCTCTTCAAGACGAGTGGCAAAGTCATCGAGGCTTTCCGGAACGGCAACGCCCCGTTCTTCCAAAAGCAGTCTGTTACCCACGAGGACTTCGTCGCCGCCGACTTTTGCCATGACACCCTTTCCTCCGAGGGAGTTGAATTCCTCCGCTTTCGCCAAGGAGGGAGGCATCAGGTCCGCATATCGCAGTATCGCTTCCGCGAAGGGATGCCGGGAATTTTTCTCAACTGCGGCCACAAGTGACAGCAGGGTATCTTCGTTCATTCCGGCGGAGAAGATATCTGTGACTTCCGGTCTCCCGCGGGTCAGTGTCCCGGTCTTGTCAAATACCGCAACAGAAATTTTTTCTGCGACTTCAAGAGCCTCGCCGTTTCTGATAAGGATTCCAAGCTCGGCTCCCCTACCGACCCCTACGGTCACGGCCGTGGGGGTTGCGAGGCCCAGCGCACAGGGACAGGCGACAACAAGTATCGATATAAACGTTGTGAGAGCGAAGAGGAGTGTTGAATCCCCCACAAAATACCATAAGATGAACGATATGGCGGCAATAGACAGTACTGCAGGTATAAAGTAGCTGACAGCCACGTCGGCAATCCGCTGCACAGGTGGCTTTGATGCCTGTGCCTCCTCGACCATTTTGATTATACGGGCAAGGACGGTATCCTTCCCGATATTTTCCGCCCGAAAGAGAAGCACGCCATTGCTGTTGAGGGTTCCCCCTACAACTGGCGTTCCTTCAGTTTTTAAGACGGGCACCGGTTCGCCGGTGATCATCGACTCGTCAACATGGCTCTCACCTTCCAAAACAGTGCCATCTACCGGAACCTTCTCTCCTGGTTTTACGATGACCGTATCTCCAACCACAACATCCTCAATGGGGATCTTCTCCTCTCTTCCTTCCCTCACCACGAGAGCGTTTTGCGGCCTGAGGCCTACCAGTTTTTTGATGGCCTCGCCTGTTCGCCCCTTGGCCCTGGCTTCCAGGTACCTCCCGAGGATAAGAAACGATGCCAGCATAATCGCAGTATCGTAGAACATGAACTCCAGCGTCAGTATTATCCCGAATGTTCCCATCACGCTGGATGCGTATGCCACCCCAGTTCCCATGGCATACATCACGTCCATGTTCAGTGTCCGGTTTTTCAGAGCAATGCACGCTGCCTGAAAGATGGGGGAGGCGACATACACGAATACAGGTGCTGTGATGATGAGGAGGTAATATGCAAGCTGCTGCATCGGGATGGGAATATCAACAAACATCAGGAGAAAGAGAGGGATGCTCACCGCGAAACCAATTGAAAACCGGCGCCGCTTGTCCTGCAGATCCCTGTACCTTGCCAATTCCTCCTGTTTTTCCGAGACCTGCCCCGCAACTCCCAGGTACTGGTAACCAGCCGCCTCGATGACCTCTCCCATCCTTTGGACGGACACAAGAGAGGAATTGTAGGTCACGTGTGCCTGTTCTGTGGAGAGGTTCACATTCACATTTACCACACCGGGAAGGGCCGATAAAGCATTTCCAATCGTTTCTACGCAGGTGGCGCACATCATCCCGCCGATCTTCAGACTCACTTTCTCGTTTACGACGTCATACCCTGCCGACCTGATCGCATCTTCAATTTCTCCGATGGCGACTTTTGATGGGTCGAATTCAACCATGGCCGAATCGGTGCCGAAATTGACCTGGGCGTCTTCCACATCTCCCAGTCCCTGGAGGGCTTTTTCGATATTAATGGCACAGGTGGCGCAATGCATCCCTGAAATCTTTAATTCAGCCTTCTCCTTTTCTCCAGTCACACGGTTCACCCTGCCAATGCATTTAAAATTCCCTTGGTTCGGGGATAGATATAAGGATTGCCGGAACAGGCGATCTGTTCAATTTTTTCGGGTGGATTTGATCATGATGGAATTATACCCAAAAACAGGATATAGATCAGGGACTGGAGGATGGCGAGAGGCAGACCAACCTGAAAAAATGATCTGCCAGATCCGGAGCCTGAACATTCCGATCTGTCTTATTGTTATCAGTAAAAATACTATGGCCGGGATAACCAGTGGAATATACGTAATCGTCTTCCCCGCATCAACCTGAGATCATTTAAGATTACTCAACATTCCAGACCAGGAGGACTCCTTCATCAATTCTTTTTACTTCACGGAGTGAAAGCCCGGGAAAGTTCTCTTCCATCACAAAACCAACTCCGTCCGCAGGAGTGGGCGCATCAGATCCTCCGATTATCATATTTCCGACATAACAGTTGAATTCGTTCACAAGTCCTGCCTTGAATAGGGACCCGATTAATTGCCCGCCTCCCTCCACCATGAGACGCCTGATGCCAATCGCATAGAGCTCTTCCATTAACAGGGAGAGATCCACTCTCTCTTCTCCAGCCCTGATGATCTTCGCATGCTCTTCAAGCATCCCAATCTTTTCGGGATCCGCCCTATTGGTGCATGCCACTATTCTCTTTCCTTTACCCTTGACAAGAATGGATGCATTATGTGGTGTTCTTAATCGGCTATCCACTACGATCCTGATGGGATGCTCCTCCATTCCACGTTCCAATCTCCATCTCACGAGATCGGGTGATTTCACGGTCAGCGAGGGATCATCGGCGAGGACCGTACCGATTCCGACCATGATCGCGTCAGTTTCAGCTTTTATCTTATCCACCCTGGCGAAGTCATCCTTGCCTGAAATCTTAACCTGTCTTCTTTCCCGGGTGGACAACTTCCCATCGGCGCTCATGGCAACATTGACAAGAACAAAGGGACGCATGAAAACTAGATTGGGTGGTGAACAACATCAATATTCGCAGCCGGTCCAGGGGAGGCTGGGACAGGAACAAAAATAATTTAAAGACTCTTTTTAACTAACAGGCCTTCTAATAAAATTATTCGATTGATTTATATATAATGGCTTTTAAATAAATATGCCGCGGATTGACTTAAAAATGACATATAATTCAAGTAACTTGCAAAAAATTGCCCATAATATCGATGCAGATGATAGTAAGCCAGAATTCTGGAAAGACTGGAAATGGCAGCTGAAACACTCCATCAAGGACCTTGAAACCCTGGAAAAACTTCTCAATATCAGTTTGCCGGATTCGTATCGTGCACAGATGGAAGAGACGACACGTACATTTCCCATGTCCATAACACCATATTATCTCTCTCTCATCGATACCGAAGATTGGGAGAACGACCCGATATTCAAACAGGCTGTTCCCTCTCCAAAAGAACTCGAGGTCGAAGGATACGATCTCTCCGATCCCCTGTCGGAGGACATGGACAGCCCGGTGCCTGGAATCACCCACCGTTACCCGGACAGGGTGCTCTTCCTTATCAGCAACACCTGCTCCATGTACTGCAGGCACTGCACACGGAAGAGGCGGGTTGGGGATTCTGACTCTATCCCATCCGAATCAGAGATAAGGGCAGGTATTGAGTATATCCGGGAAAATCCAAAACTCAGGGACATACTTCTTTCAGGTGGCGATCCCCTTATGCTCCCCGACGATTACCTGAAGTGGATCCTTGAGGAACTTCGTTCCATCCCTCACGTGGAAGTGATCAGGATCGGATCACGGATGCCTGTTGTGCTTCCCTACAGGGTCACCGAAGAATTTGCATCCATGCTCTCCAAATTCCATCCTGTATGGATGAATACCCAGTTCAATCACCCCAAGGAGGTCACTGAAACCAGTAAGAATGCCCTTCGAATGCTGGCAGATGCAGGAATACCTCTCGGTAACCAGTCTGTCCTGCTGGCTGGGGTGAATGACTGCCCGAGAATAATGAAGGAGCTGGTTCACAGGCTTGTCGCAAACAGGGTCCGCCCTTACTACCTCTACCAGTGTGATCTCTCCGAGGGACTGTCTCATTTCAGGACGCCGGTGGCGAAGGGTATTGAAATTATGGAGAACCTGATAGGCCATACCTCAGGTTTTGCCGTCCCCAGGTATGTGATCGACGCCCCGGGAGGCGGAGGCAAAATACCGGTAATGCCGAATTATCTTCTCTCATGGTCGGTGCATAAAGTGGTGCTCCGCAATTACGAAGGTGTGATCTGCACGTACCAGGAACCGGAGCACTACAACCGCATAACCTGTGACGGCAACTGCCAGGACTGCAGTCTACAGTTAAAACTTGACAATGCTGACGAATCCAAGGTCGTGGGGATTGCAAAGCTCCTTGCAGATTTCGATGAGGCAACATCCCTTATTCCGCAGGATACCGAACGGGTGGAAAGACGGAATGAGTGATGCAATATGCCGGTATGGGAAGAGCATCTACCAGCATGGACCCTATAACGACCGCATATACCTGATGGAGATATCAGGTGATGATGTACCCGATATAATCTCATTATTTGATGAGATATCGGAAAAAAACAAATATTCAAAGATTTTTGTAAAGATACCAGCCTCCGTACAACCCGAATTCCTGGAACATGGCTACCGTATCGAGGCCAGGATCCCCGGATTATATAATGGTATTGAAGATGGGATCTTCATGGCCAAGTATCCCGATGAGAGCAGGAGCCGGGGAGTGGATATGAGCGAGATTCAATCCATCATCAGGGAGAGCATAAAGAGGGCAGGAAAGCGCTCGAAAAGCGAGCTCCCTTCGGGTTATGTGATCAGGGAGTGTGTGCCAGAGGATGCGGAAGCGATTGCCAAACTCTATGGGAAGACCTATGAGTCCTATCCTTTCCCCATCATGGATCCCGGATATATCAAAAATACAATGAAGGACAATTTCCGTTATTTTTCAGTGAGAACGAATAACAACCTCGTGGCTGTAGCCTCGACAGAGATGCACATGGAGGAGGCAAACGTGGAGATGACGGATTTTGCCACGGACAGCCGGAATACAGGTATGAACCTGGCAGGCCATCTGCTCGAATGTATGGAGAGGGAGATGAGAAAAGGAGGTATGAGGGTTGCCTATACCATCGCCAGGGCACAATACTATCCGATAAATATCACATTTGCCCGTGCAGGATACAGGTACGGGGGCACTTTGCTGAATAATACCAATATCTGCGGTTCGTTCGAGAGCATGAATGTCTGGTTTAAGACGTTGTAGGTTCATTTTTCATGGACCAGCTTTATCCGGGCGTGATGTCCACCATGTACCACCGATAATATCATGCTAAAAAAAGGCACACCATTCTCTAACCACATTTACAGCAGGTCCAACCGTGATACGGGATTATACGGGACAGATCTGGTATATGAACTCTTTCATGAGCTTGGCTGGCAACTCATTAAATTCCACTGGAGCGACATGAGTGGCTCAGATGAAAGAGGTATTTTGCATTTTCTGGCATTTGAGAAGTGTGGAAAAGACCAGCTCCAGGGTATACGAAAACCATGGTTTATCGTATTAATTTCCAAAGATCCCCCCTCAAAGGCAGACCTGGCACACTACATCAACGTCTCCTGGAATATGGATTTCCCCATCCTCGTGGTACAGGAACAGCAATCTCTTCTGTTGTTTGATTGTTGCGGAAAATGTACCCGTGGGGATCCGGTTCCGGACGTTTCACTGAATATTTGCGGGGACGAGGGGTTTTCAAAACGATTTATCTCCCTTTTTTCGTTGCATGAGCCGGAACGGGCAGGATTCTGGAGGCAAATTGCCAATAGATATGATTTTTGTGATGAGAGTGGGATCGAGCGAGTGGAATGGAGTCTTCTTCGGATCCTGGAGTCATGGAGTGATGTTCTGGCAAGAAAGATACAGCTCGCATCTCCCCTCATCACCGCCGATGATCTCGATTCATCCGTAATAAAAGGGGTTTTGCATCTTTTCTGGTATAAAACCGTACATGAAAACCATGGCGGTAGGGAATTATTGAAAACCGCTCCGCCTGCCTGGACCCTCTTTTCGGAAGACGTCTCCACTCCATTTGCTCCCGACAGAGGCTTGTATCCGGATTTTTGGCTCCTGAAGAGAGAACTTGAAGAAAAAGGGATTTTGGATACGGATTTTTATTTCTCCCTTATTCCAATCCCGCGAATCGTATCAGCTTTTAATGAACTGGTGAAGCGAAGATTGCGGGCTGAAGTAGCGGGAGCTTGTCTCCCCCCTGACAATGCTGTCGATTACTGCCTTGGCCAGGTGGTCCGGTGGCGGGATTCGCACCCCGATGAACAGATGACCATACTTGATCCTGCCTGTGGTTGCGGCCTTTTCATGAGTCGTCTCCTATCAATTCTTCTCTTACAGAAGACGCATAGAGTGAAGCTGTCACATGGGACGGCTGAAACGTCTCCTGCAGGTGAGGAACTGATCCTTCCCTGCAGGCCGGATTTCGCCCTTATTCATAATAGACACATCCCTTCGGGCGATGAGGCATTGGAAACTGTCAGGATGCTGTACGGTACCGATCCCGGTTCTTCCGCCGTAGATGTATGCAGATGTATGCTGGCCCTTGTCATCAGGGAAATGACGTTAGATATGGATTGGACTGAACTATGTGGACATTTAGCAGAAATACTACAGGAAAATATTATTCCGGGCGATATACAAATTGGTGACGATTTTTGCAGGGTGGTCGAATGGAAATTTCCCGGACTGTACTCCCAGAGATTGACGGATCATCCGGGCATATCCGGTTTCCATGAGAAAGAGTCCCGGAAGGGAGATTTTGGAATTGTAACGGGATTTTTAGGGGTATCGGGATCGAGAATGCCAAAAGTTCATCGCCATTATCTCCAGACACGATATTCGGCATTCCACAGGGATTCTGTCCCGGCGTCCTGCCTGATCGAGCGATCGTTCGAACTTCTCCGTCCCGTCGGGGCCTGTTTTTTTGTTCTTCCCGGTGGGTGGCTGCGTTCAAATGCCTTCCGCGCTACAAGGAAACTCCTTTCCAAAAATCGAATCCAATCCATCACAGACCTGTCTTTCCTTTTCAAAAAGCAAAAAGAGGATTTTCATTATTCGATCCTTTCGGCCTCACCAACTCCTCCCGAAGGGGAGGTCAGGGTTGCACGGGTTCGGGGCCCCCCCTACGGGAGCCTTGATCATGCCGTCCATTCCAGGACGTTCTCGATGCCGCAGGATATGCTCGGTCCGGGTGGATGGTCCCTTATCGACAGGCGCCTTGCCAGGCTTGAGAAAAAGATCCGTAACGGCCGTCCTTCACTTGATGAATATGTCATGGGGCGAATATATACCGGAGATCTTCCGGGTGAGAGATATGACGATCTCCTCTCGCGAAAAGAGGTTGGAATCCTTCAGATGAGGTATCCCGAAGAGACATTCCTGCTCTATCCATTCATCTCCGAAAAATCCGTTTCGCGTTATGGTACCCTGCGGACAGATCGTTTTCTTCTGGTAGACCCCGCAGTTTTCAGCTCTGATCAGAAGACACCGTTGCATTGCACCCCGTATCAAGGGCCAAAACTCGTCATCGGAGCACAGCAGGATGGTATTTCATGTACGTTTGACAGGGGCGGGTTTCTTGCCGGCCATCAGGTGCTCCTGATTCCGGGAGAAGACCTCTTCCTTCTCGGAGTTCTCAATTCCCGGATCTCATCATTTTATATGGACCTGCTCCACTTCCGCCACCCAGATGTCGACACCCTCCCGCTGATCCGTCGTCTACCGGTCCATGTGGTCGATCTCGGTGATCGTGATGAGCATTCGCTCTATAACCGTATCGTTGCAGCGGTGATCCGGATGCTACGCCTGAACAACTCCCTTGAGCATGATCACGGAAAAGATGATGAGATCCGTGCCCTGATTGAAGAGATCGATCAGGAGATTGATACACTCTGTTTCAGCCTGTACGATCTCAGTTTTGAAGACATACAGGTAATGCGTTCCTCGTCCGGAGAATTTGCGATATAGCCCGGTAAAAACGCAATACCAGGGAAAGATTCCCAGATTTTTCCAGATGGTTTCGGTAAAAACTACGACAATCTTCGAATAACCGTCGCCAGCCGGTCCAGTCCTTCCCTGATCTGCTCCTGGCCGGCATTTGAAAAATTCAGCCTGATGGTGTCTTCCCCGCCTCCATCCACATAAAACGGAATACCCGGAAGAACTGCTACCTTCTCTTTAATTCCCTCGTAAAAAACCTTCATTGATGACATATTCGGGGGCAGGGCGGCCATCATAAACATTCCTCCCTGCGGGTTGGTATGGGACATTGCGGAAGGAAAGAGATCATCAAGAAGATCGCTCATAAGTCGGCAGTTTTCACCATACCTCCTGCATATGGCACGAAGATGTGAATCAATATCGTTTTTCACCAGGTACCTGAACAATATCTTCTGGGCCAGAAAATTGGAATGGAGATCGGCAGCCTGTTTTGCCACGTTAAACTCTTTTAATATCCCTGCAGGAGCAAAAATCCACCCAATCCGCAGTCCAGGTGATATTATCTTTGAGAATGATCCGCTCATAATGGTCTGTCGTTCGAGATACCTTTTTACGGGCTGGCGGGACTTTCCATCAAAGAACAACTCGCCGAAGGCATCGTCTTCGTAAAAGACAGTATCAGACTCCTCAAGACACTCGGCCACAGCTTTCCGGACATCCACGGAATAGCTCACCCCGGAGGGATTCTGGGAGTTGGGGATACCATAGAAAAATTTGGGCCGGGATCTCAGGATCATCATGGATAACTCCTCGATGTCCGGTCCATCCTCACGAAGGCTGACCGGATAAAATTCCGGTTCATACAGGGAGAATGCTTCAGCGGCTCCGAGGTAGCCGGGCCGTTCAATTCCAATACTGTCCCCAGGGTCAAGGAAGATCTTTGCTACAAGATCAAGACACTGCTGCGAGCCGTTGACGATCTGGATCTCTGATGCGTCTGCCGGAATATTCAGCCTCTTCCGGTATCTGGCGGCGATATATTCGCGGAGCGGGAGGTCCCCGTCTGTCGTGCTGTACTGGAGAGCTTCCTTTCCTTCTTCGGAAAATACATCCCTTGCAGCAAGTGCTATGCCTTCGTCATCAATCAAATCAGAGGCGGGAAGGCCTCCCGCAAAGGACAAAATTTCCGGATCCCGCGATACCCTGAAGAGCTCATCCAGGAATGATTTCGGGGCACGGGTCATCCGCCTGGCAAAACGGTACTCCATCAGTTGCAACTTCCTCTTGTATATTTTCATGTACACCGAGAAAAATGCTTGCGAAACGGATAAAGAGACAATCCCCCTCGAAAGAGAGATTTTTCCATCAGGCCACCTCTATACATGAATAAAAAGTATTGTAAGAGAACCGGACATAACTATTGGTGTTTGAATACGGTTTTTTCGACCGTCTCCCTAAAATTCCGACCGCCCGATGATTTCAGCACAAAAACTGACCCTGCGCCAGACCCTGATCCTCTCAATCAGCCTTATCATACTCATTGTGATCGGGTTTCTCCTCATGTTTACATACTTCCAGGCGCAGAACGAGATCATCCGCCAGGATAAGAAACTGGAAGAATTCGGCGAGATGAACCTTGCCGAGTCTCTCGCCCTCGTTGACCAGGGACTTAAATTGTTTGATGACTCCCTGAATTCAAAGATGGAGGAGGCATTTTCCATCTTCCTCGCAGGATACAGGGATGCGGGTGGGGATCCGGATAAAATGGACCTTCCTGCATTGAAATCCCTGATCTCCCATAACATAGACGGGGAGATCGATCTCTATGTGATCAATGACACGGGGGTCATCGTTGCATCCACCGTCCCGGACGTGATGTACCTCGATTTCAAGAATTATCCGGATTTTTACCAGTCAATTACCGAAATCCGGCTCGGCGACAGCTTTGCTGCCGACAGGGTGGTGCGTTCTGTCGAGAATACCAGTTCCGGGACCGTTACAGGTAAACTGAGAAAATTTGCGTTCATACCAAGCCCTGATCATGAATATCTGCTTGAGATGGGGTTAGTGGCCGACAGCTTCGAGACACAGCGCTCCGGGCTCTCATACGTGGACGCCGGACAGAGAATCGCAGACCTCAATCCCAATATCCAGAGCATACGGATATTTGATATCAACCGCAATCTCCTTCTCGAACAGGGAGTCATCCAGACCAGCGCTGTCAACCGCACCCTTCTCGATGAGGTTTTTCTCATGCGGGAGAGCGTAACAAGGCCCGACACTGATAACGACAGCGTGATGAAGTACCTCTTCGTTGACTTAAAAAGCGAGGAGTCGGCATCCGATATGAGCCTTGTAGCAGAGATCACCTACTCCAATGAATTCCTGCGCGAACAACTCGAACAGATACTTCTCTTTTATCTCTTGATCGGAACCATCACGATCGGAATGGGTATCGCAGTCACCTATTACGTGACACGTTATCTCACTGCCCCCATCGGCGAGATAGTGGAGGATGTTGAAGAGATCGCGACCGGCGATCTTGAACATACTATCCGGAGTATGCCAAACCCCGAATTCAGGCGACTTGAGAATGCCATCAATACCATGGTTTCGGAGATCAGGGAGATCAGCGGCGAACTTGAACGGGAGAAGGCCGAGCTCCGTATCGCATCCGAAATACAGAGAACGTTCCTTCCCCAGTCTGTCCCTATGCTCGATAATTTCGAGATTGCCGCAGAAAATGTCCCGGCAATGGAAGTCGGCGGGGACTTTTACGATTTCATTCAGCTCGATGAGCATACAACAGGACTGGTCATTGCAGATGTGGCAGGCAAGGGGATCCCGGCAGCGCTGTTCATGGCGCTTTCCAGATCCATTGTCAGGGCGACCTCGGCCACCGAACGCGATATTCAGGCGTTAATGGAAGAATCAAACGATCTCGTCACGGCTGATGCGGTTTCAGGAATGTTTGTCACGATGTTTTACGGCGCCCTGGAGGAGACGACCGGGAATTTATCATACGTGAACGCAGGGCATAATCCGCCGATTCAATACCAGGCAGATACGCAAAAGATTATTCCACTGATGCCGACAGGAATTGTGCTCGGGGTTGAACCCGGCATGAAATATGGTCTTGGGACCACGACACTCCGCGAGGGCGACGTGCTCGTCATGTATACCGACGGTGTGACCGAATCTTTCAACGAGGCAGGCGAGCAGTTCGGTGAAGAGCGGCTGCTGCAGATACTAACAGATGCTCATCACATGGATGCCCAATCGATACTGGATGCGATACGGGAGGGGGCAATCCGGTTCAGCGGCACAGCTCCCCAGTCGGACGACATCACACTTGTGGTTATAAAATTCCGTAACGGGCAGTGATTTTTTTGGGCGACTTCAATACGGGATCAGTCATGTGATTGATGAATAATAGTCTATCTTCGGGCATCGAGATGCCCGGTAAAACAACAGGACAAGTAATACAAGAAATGCAGTAAAAATCCCGTAGGCTGCACTATTCAGCGGAAAGACAACCAGCGATATATTGACAGAGAAATGGACGAGGATCGCCGCGGCAATGCTTCCTCCAGTCACAAGATAAAGAATGAGAAGAAGAAACGAGAATGCGACAGGGGTTGTAAAAAAAATCCAGAATCCAAGGGTAAATAAGCCCATGGCATTCTGACCGGACCCTGGTATGAGGAAGAGCGGGATATGCCAGATCCCCCAAACGAGCCCAGTCAGTCCGGCGGTCGTAAAAAAGTCATATCTTTTAATCAGGGAATCGGTAAAAAAACCTCTCCACCCCAGTTCCTCGGATACGGGACCGAGAAGGAGGGTGAAGAACAGGGCACGTAAAAGATTCCAGGGCGAGGCGGCCGAAAGATCCGCAAACAAAGCCGCGGGATTCCCCAGTCCCAGGAATCCACTCATATAACGGGCGAGAAAGACAAGTGCGGGAACCGTTAGTATCGCAATTGCCACAAGCAGCTGGCCGTCTTTTTGTATCGTATATATTCGATGCAGGAAGGTACGCCTTTCAGAAGGGCGGTAACAGAAAAACACCATGATCACACCGGCAAACGAGGGGCCAAAGACGCCGGCAACGTACAGGTGATTGGTCAGTGGGAATGCCGTGGAGGTTCCCTGTAATATCGCGATACTCCAGAGAGTCCAGGAGAAGACAAAGGACAGGATCAGAAATGAGGATATCTTTTTTATCGATCCGGCTCCGGAGTTCACCTGCATGCTTTTAGACCCCGCTCCACTGATAATTTTTTCCGATAATTGTTTCTAATCGATTGTTACACTGTAGTTTTAATCTCTCCTCTCCAGGAGGACTTTCTCCAAATATGAAAAATCATCCTCAAGATCTCTTCGCCTATTGGGGTTATGAGTAATCGCTGCAGGGTGGTATACAGGAACAATGCAGAGTGTATATCCCTCAAAAGGAACAAAAAATTCCTTTCTCCGGACCGAGGCGAAACTGGTGACGGGAATGTCAAAAAAATCCAACATGACCGATGTTGCGAATCTTCCCATGGGTACAATAACTCGTGGACTGACAAGCTTAATCTGTCGGAAAAGGAAGGGTTTGCAGGCCGCAATTTCCTTTTTTTTCGGGTCACGATTGCCAGGGGGACGACATTTCACCACGCTTGTGATAAAGGCCTGATCCCTCTCGATCCCGGAAGCCTCGAGAAGCTCAGTCAATATGGTGCCGGCTCTGCCGACAAATGGTCTTCCGAGTTCGTCTTCCTTTTGCCCCGGCGCTTCTCCAATGCACATGATCGATGCGGGAGCGGGTCCCTCACCTGGAACGGCATGCGTCCGTGATAGGTGGAGGTCACAGAGTGTGCAGTCAGCAATCTCCTCTGCGAGGCTTTCAAGCTCTTCCGACTGGCCTTTCCCGTTTCCATTCTCAGCCGACGATGACATGCCCCACCCAGAGAAGACCCAGAGAGACCGGCATCAGTATGTCGTATGCCACGACTGCACCGGTATTGTATTCCGCGATATTGCCGTGTTTTTTCATCTCGATCATGTGGCCTACTCCCGCACCAATCAAAAAAATAGCTGCCATAAGAATGGTTGCAAGCCAGAAAACGTCGCGGATAGCGAAACAGCATATCCCGGCAACGCCGTACCCCAGGTTTGCAAAGGCCACTTCCCGCTGGAAGGGACTGCCCAAAGGCCAGCCGATCTTTTTTGCGACCTCGTCCGCTCGAAAGTAATGGCCCACGAAGGCAACAATTCCCGCCACCCCGATTCCGAAGACCAGCCCCCAGAGCAGGAACGAATCGATCACAGGACCCAGGGCCGCTGGAAAACCCTGGATGGCAAGATCTGTTGCAGTGGCGACCATGATCAGAAGCGGATACCATGTCCACATGGGGATTTTCATCATGCCTCTTTTAATTTGGCATGATTTTATCCTTTTGCACGGGATATTTGGAGAGGGATTCCATGGGCATCCATTGCGGACAGTTCAATGTATAATTGTGGAGAAGCGGTTTGTTTTCGAATTTCCGGGTTATCCCCTCCCCTCACCAGGAATATCACCCGTATCCACCATCCTTCCGTCGCGCAACCGGATGATCCGGTCGAAGTAGGGGCGGTGCCATTCCTCGTGGGAGACCATCATGATGGTCTGGCCGGTTTCGCTGTTGATGTCGGCAAATATATCCATGATATTCCGGGAGTTCTCGGAGTCGAGGTTCGCACACGGTTCATCGGCGAGTACGATGTCGGGATCATTGACCAGCGCCCTCGCGATTGCCACCCGCTGCTGCTCGCCGCCTGATAATTCACGGGGCAGGTGATTGAGACGACCCTCCAGGCCAACCCTTTCAAGGATAGCCCCGGCGTGATCCCCAAGGTCCTGTTCACTGTTACCCATGGCCAGAGAAGGCAATAATACATTCTCAAGCGCCGTCAGTTCCTGAATCAGGGCATATTCCTGGAAGACAAACCCGATCCTGGTAAGACGGAACTGGCTCTGTTCTTCTGCCGACAACCTGTAGACATCTGTCCCGTCGATGAGCACCCGGCCGGCTGTTGGTTGATCCAGGATCCCTACCAGGTGCAAAAGGGTCGACTTTCCGCTGCCGCTCTCACCGGTTACTCCGAGGAACTCTCCCTTTTTCACTGAGAGAGAGACACCCCGAAGGGCATGGACCTCCACCTTGCCCATCAGGTACACCCTCTCGAGATCCTCCACCTCGATCATGCCTGCCCCCTGATGGCGTCGAGGATGTTCTGCCGGGCGATCCTCCATGCAGGGACGTATCCCGCGGCTGCGGAAGCCACAAAGAGGAGAGCGGTATTCTCGGCCATGGTGACATACTCAAAGACCGGTACCACGTTGCCGTCCGGGAATTCCAGAGGATAGGCATTGAAATAGAACATCAATACCTGGCTGATAATGAATCCGAGAATCGTCCCAAGCAGGCAGATGAACAGGACCTGGGTGACATAACTTCCGATGACGATATCCTGGTCGATCCCGATTGCCTTGAGAATGCCGATCTCACGGCGCTGGTGCACGGCCTTGATAGTGATGATTACAAAGATGACAACCACCGCAATTACAAGAGAGACCAGCATCGAGATCTGGTTGATGATGTTGAAGCTCTCTATAGATTCCTCGACTATCCCGGAAAGCACCTCCTTCCACGTCTTCACCTTTTCCCCTACACCATAGGAGAGGATACGAATCTTGACCTCATCCAGATCCACTCCTTCATCGGTCTTTACAAGCACCTCTGTCGCCAGCGTGTTATCGTGTCCGAGTATCTCCTCCATCTCGTCCCAGGGTAAAAAGACCATGTAATCCACCGTGTATGACTTGGTCTGAAAGATCCCCTTGACCCGGTATTCACGGGAGACGCCGTTTTCGAAGTTCACCGTAATGGAATCGCCAACCTTGACACCACCGAGCGATGCGAAAAAATCCTCGCTCTCATCCTCACTTCCGGCCACAAAGTTGCCGAGTAGGATTTCCCCGGTATCCCCACTGGAGAGGAAGGTGCCGCTCTTCATCTTCGTATTGATAAGGGTCACCTCAACCTCGTCACGGGGATAAAACGCCGTTATGGGGACACTCACCGTTTTACCCTTGTGGATTAATGTTCCTCCCATGGCGAACCGCGCCGATGCACGGTGGACGCCGGGAATACGGTTGACTTTGGCAAGCAACGTATCCACGTCGGTGATATACCTGTCGTCCTCGCGGGGTGTGATCTGGATATCGGAGGTCTGGTAGTCCACAGTCTGTTCATTGAAGAGCTCCACCGCTCCGGTGATGATGGAAGGGAGGAGGAGCATATTGGTGAAGACCAGTCCGATGATGACGATATTGAGCATCAGGCCGGCTCGCCCACCGCGCCGTATACTCCTCCAGGCGAGGAAGATCATCACCCTGATCTTCTGGAGCACTGAATCACTCCTTCTTGTGCCGACGGTGCCAGAAATATCCTGCTCCCCCCACCACGACGAGGACGAAAACCACCGCCAGAATTGCGGCAGTGTTATCCCGGGGCTCGATATAGAGGGTGAGCGTCCGGGTCAGTGTGTGATCTCCATAATCGTCAGAATAACGGGTGGACAGCGTATAGGTATGCTCCCCCGGATCATTGGCGTTGAGGGTGAAGACTGCGGGGGCATCGTTTCCTGGCTTGATCTTCCCGATGAATGCCTCTCGTGTGCCGGTAAAGGGGAGATCGATGACTGCATTCACCGATTTTGCCTCCCCCGTCCCTGTGTTCTCGATCCTGATGATGAGATCGAAAGGATCGCCTTCCATGACCCTGACGGGAGACGTCTCGATGGCGGTTATATCGAGTTCCGCTTCGCCGCGGATATCGATAGCGACGGACTCATTCTGGACGGCAGGGGAACCGTCGAGAAGGCTGTAGCTGACAATAAGGGGAACCTCGGTGAGTCCCCCTGCTGCGTTCTTGTCGATAAAAAACGAGAGATCGATCGAACGGGATTCCCCGGGTTCCAGGTAGTCGATAAGGAATGTCGAAGACCCGGCAGGAGTTGCCGGAAGACCCTTTGTCACGATGCTGAGCCGGAGATTGTCGGCCCTGACCTGGCCACCATTATATACCTCAATCGAGCCGTCAACACTGGTCCCGGGCTTCACCATCAACGGGAAATTTTTTGTAAGGAGGATTTGTGGAGAACGCATTACCGCGAGCTGGGTGTTGACATTCACCGGAATGGGATACCGAACACTCTGGCCTCCCCGTATGCGGATCAAGAGCTCAGGAAAGTAGAGGTCGCTTTTATATGGCGCCTCGATAAGGAAAGTCAGGGGGATCATTTGGTCCGGGCCGAGATATCCCTCGAACTGTCCGTTTCCTCCTTCGACCTTAATGTCTTTGTCCGCCAAGACCACGCTGTCCACGTACGGAATGAGGACCTTGGTCGTGGCTGACGAGGCCGTGTACCCGGATTCGGGATAACTAACCGTTGAGGTCTCAGAGCCGCCAATGGCACTCCGGATGTTCACGGTCACGGTTCCAAGCTCTCCGGGCATCAGTACAGGAGGGTTTACCGAATAAGAGTCAACGACTACGGAATAAACCTGCGCCGAGACGGGAGCCGCACAGCAGAGGATGAGGGAGAGTGCGAGAAAAGCGAGGAGTGGAGTATACCATTTCATACGTTAATCACCTGTATCTAGAACAAAGAGGAGGTATTCTTCATATTTTCTTATCGCCCTTTAATAATACAGGATGATAGAGTATATAATCGAAACGGCAGATGCCGTCTTTTTCCCTGATTGGACCTATTAATTCTCCATGCTGGAAACCAATTGAGAATAAGGGCTGTGTATGGTCGAACAGTCCATGTATATACCATCTATTAATAACCGCCACGTGAAAAATGTGGTCAGGTATCCACCGAAAATAAGGCCAAAGATGCTGGCCATTGCGGCGATCCCGCCCCAGACGCCGAAGGCAAATGCCCGTTCTTTTTCCTCGTATGTCCCGGTAATGAACGTTACTGTTGCCGGGAGAATCAGCACCGTACCAATCCCTTCGAGTATCGACCAGCCAATGAGGAGCGTGGTTGCAGTCTGGCTGACTGCAGCCATGGAAGTCCCGACGCCATAAATCACCACGCCGACTATGAACGTCCTCTTCCTCCCGATGATATTCTGGAGCTTGGCCCCGGTCAGCATGAAGGCAGCCTTCATCAGGGTGTAGATGGTGATGATGGATTGGATGGTTGAGAGATCGGTGTTCAGGTCACCCACAAGAGCGCTGATGGAGACTTCCATGGTGGTGGTGTCGATGACGAGGATGAATACAGCCAGGCTGACGATGAGGAGAAAACCCCACCGGAAGGAGCGGTGCTGTTCCATAGATCAGAGTGGATACGACGGCTGTTACGTAGGTATCGAAGTGAAATTCGCCAATAGTCTGCTGTTATAAGGAATTGCGCAAGATTATCTATAATGGCCACTTAAATACGAGAACAATCGTCTTAAACAATTTTAAAAAAGTGCCTCAGCCCGGATTTGAACCGGGGACAACCAGATCTTCAGTCTGGCGCTCTCCCAAACTGAGCTACTAAGGCGGGCTTACAATATTCAACTTTTGGGATGATAAATGATCTGTTTTTACGCAGATTTATTTTCCGCTTTATTTTTATGTCCGGCAGTTGGATTCAATGAGGATGGCTTTACCTGGAGGGGATGGGAAAAGACCTTATGATCGCATCATCACGATGGTGGATTCACGGAAATCGCCCGTGGTTCATCTCACCCACAACGATCTGGACGCAGTTGGATCCGATGCAATTCACCGGATGAAACACGGCGATATCATAACAATATTCTGCTCGGTCGGCAAATTTCCCCATATTTTTGATGCAGTATCAGGCATCCCCGGAAAGGGGGATGTCTTATCCATCAGCGACCTGGGTTTTCGAAAGAACCTCGAGCCCGCCCTCTCCAGGGCCAAGAAGAATGAATGGAGGATCGAGTGGCGCGATCACCACCGCTGGAACGATGAGGAGATCGCGGCTGCTGAAAATCTGTGCGATATCGTACATGTCGACACAGAGACCTGCGCCTGCGGGATCTGTGCCCGGGACCTGATGCCGGATGATCCTGTAGCGGGCGAAGTGGCAGGAGTTGTATGCGACTATGATCTCTGGAAACACGAGGACCCCCGTTCTGCGGTACTTGGTGAAGTGCTACAGAGGAAAAAGAATCGTGAATATGTAAGGGACTGCCTGGTAACGGGCATATTCACCGATCCTTACATTGAGAAGGAATATGCAGAGATCAGGGAGGATATGGAGGAGATCATGAGAAAAAGCATCCGGAAAGCAAAAATCTCAGATAACAGATACCGTATCGCGTTCGCCCCTCTCTATCGGTACCCGAGCGAGACCGCCGCCCGGATGAGAGAGGAGCTTGGAACAGATATCGAAGTCCTGATCTCACCAAACGGCCGGTTTTCACTCCGGTCGGTCCCGCCCATCAGCCATATCCTTGCCAGGGAATTCAATGGCGGTGGACACCCCAATGCCGCAGGGGGATCGTTTGATTTTTCTGTCTGGGACCGCTTATTATTCCGTTTTTTGGGAAGAAGCTCACACTTCAATCGGTTTGTTGCAGTTGCCGAGTCTACCTGACAATTGTTGATGCCTGTACCAGATCTTTCCAGTACCGGTTGCAGCCGGAAGTGCAGTAACCACCTGTTGAGATCTGGTCCGGATCGCGTATCTGTAGGAGTTTGTAGAGTGAACCGGCGTCTGGATCGAGTAATATAATCCGGTTTATCGAATATTGGTCAATGAGTCCCTCCACGAGAGCTAGATCTTCTGCTTTGACTGCAAGCACCCGCTGGAACTCAAGGAGTGCTGCAAGACCCGAACTATCTGGATTTTTAATGAAGAAGAACACCTTCTTCTCTGCCAGCATTTCAAGTTCCTGTTCAATTATCTGGTCGCAATGAAGAACGTGTCCTGCGATTCCCGAATCCCTCATTGCACGCATGAGGTTTCGATACTGCCCACATAATGCGTCCTGCATCTCGATTTCGTCACCGAAATACGAATCCTTCAGACCAAGGAGATGCGGGGCGGGCAGGGCTACACGGGCACCCCGCACAAGGGTTCCGATATCCAGTCCATCACTAGTAACAGGATCGGGCAGGTATCCCGGCTCGCCAACGATACATGTCCCTTCTATCCCGGTCAGACATTCCAGCCACCTGCTCCCGTAAAATCTCCCTCCAGTGCATATATCACCTATGTCTGCATCAATCTGGGGAATTAACCCTTCTTCCAACTGAAATGTGACCAGGTCAGCATTTCTCCCCCTGTTCTCCCTGATCCATCGGACCAGAACTTTCGCTTCAGGAACTGGCGGTTCGATTCCCAGCGATACTGTCCGGAATGAGAGTTTTTTCCTCATTATAATCATCTTATTTATAGCATCATCATCAAAAGTGTAGTGATGAGTGACAAGCCCGTGCTGGTGACGTGTGGACTACCATATACGAACGGTCCATGCCACATTGGCCATTTGAGGACCTATGTGCCCGCAGATTTTTACGTGAGATATCTTCGTCGGCGAGGGGGGGAGGTGGTGTTCATCTGTGGTTCCGACAACCATGGTACGCCCATAGTAGTGAGTGCCGAGGAATCAGGAAGAACGCCGAGGGAGTTATCCGAGATATACCATGACCATTTTGATCACACATTCAAGAGGATGCGAGTCGAATTTGACCATTTCGGGATGACCGATGATCCCACCAACCACAGGCGTACACAGCAGATAGTCAGGTCACTTATTGAAAACGGGTTTGTCTACTCAAAGGTGATCCAGCAGAGTTACTGTACGAAGTGCGAGCGTTTCCTACCCGACAGGTACGTGGAGGGCATATGTCCCCATTGCGGAAAGCCGGCCAGGGGAGACGAGTGTGACCAGGGTTGCGGCCGTCACCTGGAACCGGGGGAGATACAGGAACCGACCTGCACCGTCTGCGGGAACCGTGCAGAGTTTCGGGAACAGGAACATTTCTTCTTTAAGTTGAGCGAGTTCCGGGAATTCCTCCTAAACTACCTTGATAACCTGGAAGGAACCCTGAATGCCCGTAACTATGCCCTGGGATGGGTAAAGGACGAACTGAGGGACTGGTGCATCACCAGGACTCTCGAATGGGGGGTAAAATTCCCCGGTCGGGAAGACCTCGTGGTATATGTGTGGGTGGACGCCCCAATCGGCTATATCTCGTTCACCGAAGAATGGACGAAATCGACCGGTAAAGACTGGAGGGACTACTGGTGCGGGGATACCTCTGTTACGCACTTCATCGGCGGGGATATAGTCTATCACCACTGCATATTCTGGCCGGCTCTCCTGAAGGGAGCCGGGTACGGAACGCCTCATGCAGTGGTTGCAAGCGGCATGGTGAAAGTGGATGACCATAAATTTTCCAAGTCACGGGGCTATGTTGTCTGGACCAATGAGGATTACCTTGATAGGGGTCTATCTGCAGATTACCTGCGTTACTACCTCCTCTCGTACACCAACCACACCAAGGAACTGAACTTCTCATGGAAGATCTTTGCAGAAAGGATCAATGGGGAGCTCGTAAATACCCTTGGAAATTTCATATACCGCAGTCTGTACTTTGCCCACAAGGAATTCGGGGGGATCCCCGCTGTCCCCACAGAGCAGAGTATTTTTAGCGAGATCGAGAGATCATTTTCGGCAATTGATTCCTCGATGAGGGAGTTCGAGTTCAAAACCGCAATTGACGGTATGATGACACTGGCATCCTTCGGCAACAACTACATCCAGGCCAATGCACCGTGGAAACTTATCAAGACTGACAGGGATGCAGCCATGCAGGTGATACGAAACTGTCTCTCCATCGTAAAGGCGCTTGCCCTGGTTTTCGAACCGGTTATACCTGAAAAGGCCCAGGATATCTGGCAGCTGCTCGGAAATACCGATAAAATTGCCGAACATCAGATACAGGAAGGCCTGGTGGATCTAGAAGCCGGGATCCTGCCCACTCCAAGGCCCCTCTTCGAGAAGCTCGATGATTCCCTGATCGAAGAACTGGATAATCTACTCCAGAAAAGAGTTGTAGAGGCCGGACGCAAAGGTGATAGAATGGACAAAATAACAATTGAAGAATTCGCAAAAATGGATATCCGCGTAGGAAAGGTGACCGAGGCGGAGCCTGTACCCAAGTCAAACAAGCTCCTGAAACTCCAGGTGGATATTGGAACCGAGAAAAGGCAGATCGTGGCGGGGATGGCCCCTTTTTATGCCCCTGACGAACTGGTGGGAAAACAGGTCATTGTTGTCGTCAACCTGGCACCTGCAAAGATCTTCGGTGTCGAGAGCAATGGCATGATCCTTGCGGCCGGAGACGAGGCGTCCCTTCTCGTCCCGTTAAAACCCGTGAGCCCCGGTGAAAAAATTCGTTAAGGAATATTCTTTTCCTATTTTATTACGGCAATCAAGTCTTTCATGACATGTTTTACCTACGGGTCTGTCTCCTTCGTGCAGGCCTTTTCCAAAAGATCTCCAATGTCCCCGCCACCGATACTCGCAAGGGCTTTTGCCGCCATTGCCCTCACGAATTCATTTTCGTCAGATAATGCTGCAATCAGTCGATCTCTTGCTTCTACTGCTTTCAATTCACGGATCGCCTTTGCAGCCATGTAACGCACATGATCCTTCTCATCAGATAGCGCCTCGACAAGGGAGGGGATACTCCCGGGATTTTTCATTATACAGAGTGCCTCGGCGGCTCTGTACCGGACAACCCAGTCATCGTCATGGAGGAGCGATATCAGTCTTGGCAATGCAGGTTCACCAACCGCTGCAATGGCTGCGGCTGCCTGTTTCCGCACCCTTTTATCAGGGTCCCGAAGTCGCTCTTCAAAAAGATCGATTAGTTTCTCGTCTTTCAGCTCCCCCAGCATGAAGAGGGAAAAACCTCTTATATGCGGGTCGGCAGCCTCTTCTGCCTGTTTTTGTAACAATTTCCTCCCCCGATCAGCCGCGTCCTGCTCCATCCTGTCTGGTCCCACCTTCTCCTTCATATTATTCACACAGGTATATCCGGTTTCATTTTCCGGCAGTTTACATAAACACTCCGTTTTTCACACAGACGCTGTTTACCTGGAGAGCCCCAACCAGACGAATACCACACCGCACAGGATCAATATGGCAAGTACCGGTAAAGGTGGAGCAGGGATGCTCCGTATGACAAGAGGTACCAGTGCAAAAATTATAAGGAGGGCTCCAAGCCCGATTGGGATGATTCCGCTCTTCACCCCGAAGACCGGGCATATCTTCCCTGGTTTTCCGTTTATTCCCTTCATGATTACTCCCCTGAACTAACACCGCCATGGTGTGATTTGGTAGTAGATAGAAATTACCTGTTAACGTATAGCAATATAGAGTTTATGAAGAGTTTGCATATATAGTATGTATATTCCAATGGGGTGAATCCAAAACACTGTTCTGCGGTCCTGAAAGTCATTTGAGTTGACCGTTTCATCATGTAATAAGGTGAAAAAATCGAGGAGGAAATTGTCAATCCTGCAGCCTGGAACCGGACGCATCATGCATTTGTGGGGGAACCGATTCCCTGTTAAGGATTCTTGCGGATCTTCAGATCAACCGGACTGGCCAAAACTTGCAATACCAGCTGATTAGTTGATACATTCTATTCAGAAACATCGATTGATCCGTTGTTACCCGAATTTCTGAAAAGAATTTGGAATACTCCTGGTCGGCTTGGATTTAATATGCAACCTGCAAAATTGAACATGCTTCTCACAATCAGTACAGGGCCCGGACAATTCAGAACAACAGACCTAACCCCTTATATGGACCATCGCATAGTTCGTGTTGTTGTTCTCGTTGCTCTCGGATACAGCGTCTGATCCGTCGGCCACGACTCCGACGTAGTAGTCTCCCGGCGACGTGCCCGACGGAACCGCCACGTACACCGTCCTGCTACTGCTCCGGCCCGTCATGAGAATTCCATACCGGATAGATCCTAGATAGGTATCTGCCGACGTAATGGTGGTGTCATGGGAGAGATAAACGAATGCCGTGCTTGGCATCACGTACCCCCCACCCTCGTTGCTTATCCGTGCATTCACTGATATCTGCTGGCCGGAACTCGTACTCGTAGTACTGGGGGTTACAGACTGCACGACAAGGTCGGGACCGGTACCTGAAGTGGTTGGGATGGCTGTTGGAATCGTCGTGGGAACAGTGGTGGTTGGAAACGTCGTCGGCTGCGTCGTGGGTATCGTGGTCGGAACCGGTGTGTGGCTGCCTATGTGGATACCTGCATAATTGGCGTTGTTATTCTCGTTGCTCTCGGATACGGTGCCCGATCCGTCGGCAACGACTCCGATGTAGTAGTCTCCCGGACCAAGGTTCGATGGTATCGTAACCCAGGCAGTCCCACTGCTGCCCCGGCCCGTCATGAGAATTCCATACCGGATAGATCCTAGATAGGTATCTGATGGCGTGATCGTATCGTCCCGGGAGAGATAGACATATGCCCGGCTCGGCATGGCGTATCCACTCCCCTCGTTGCTTATCCGTGCATTCACTGATATCTGCTGGCCGGAACTCGTACTCGTAGTACTGGGGGTTACAGACTGCACGACAAGGTCGGGACCGGTACCTGAAGTGGTTGGGATGGCTGTTGGAA
>Ga0272442_10000834_pt1 | contig 48160 bp, 33 predicted proteins | sample SSMForm2O_FD_200262 | JGI IMG/M metagenome (GOLD analysis project Ga0272442, IMG submission 200262) | Marine sediment archaeal communities from Little Sippewissett salt marsh, Falmouth, MA, United States - SSM-Form-2O | ecosystem: Environmental > Aquatic > Marine > Wetlands > Sediment ... | reverse complement strand
GAAGGACATCGGCGGGCTCATGGATCTGGTCACCGATGATTTCGTGGTCATGCCCAAAAAGATGGACCGGCGGCAGACCAAGGGAATGCTGTTGTATATCTTCCAGCGCTACAAGGATCTTTCCGTCCTCTACCCGCGCCCCAGCGTCTCGGTGGAGCCCGGTGCCACCACCGGCCTGGCCAGCCTGGTGTTCCTGATGCTGCGCGGAAACGACATCCGGCCGGACGTAGAGGGGTTGTCCGACGACCTGGATCAGTGGGTCGAAAAGGTCGGCGACTACACCCGCCTCTATCGGCTCAAGCTGACCTTTTCGAAGGAAGACGACGACTGGCTGATCCGACGGGCCTACCTGGAGAGGTTCAAGGGAACCGGATTCGGGCAATAACCTTCACACCGTACGGGTCACCAGGTACTGCAGCTTTATCTTGCCGACCTTGAAGACCATTCCGTCCTTGAGCACCAGGCTGTGGATGGGTTTGTTCTTGAAATGCACCCCGTTGGTGCTCGACAGGTCGGTGATCACGTGGCGGTTGTGGTGCAGGTAGACGTGGGCGTGGCGCCGGGAAACCGAGGGGTGATCGATGACGATGTTGGCGCTCTTGGGATCGCGGCCGATGATCTTGTCGGTGCTGCGGATGCGGAACTCGGCGCCTTCCTCGTCCTGGACGATCAGGAGCCCCTCACGGATGCGGTCCTTCTTGGCGATCTTCTCGGGCGGCAGGGGGGCCGGGGGGACCCCGACCACCGTGGGGGCCTTGAAAAGCAACAGGTGGTTCTGCAGGATCCGCTTGCCCCGGGGGGGCATCCGGACAAACCGCACCCGGTTGCCCCGCCCGCGCTTGTCCACGCCCACCACCTCGCCGATGACCCGCACGGGCTCTTCCCGGCCGATCAGCCGCAGGGTCAGGCCGACCTTGGAACCTTTGCGGAAGGGAATCGGCGCGTGGAACCCCACCCCGCCCATGCTGATGTTGGCGGTGCGCCGGTAGGTGCGCCGTCCGCTGGTCTCCACCTCTACCATGATCTCGGCGGTTACCCGCTGGTCCCTGCGGCGCTCTCCGCTGCGGCGCTCATCGCCGCGGCGGTCGCCGGCGATCTTCTTGCTTTTGAGTCTGCGGTGTTTTCGTCTGCGTTCGGCCATGGGTCCTCGATCAGTAGAGTTCCTTCTTCAGGCTGCGTTTCATCAGCGCAGCGACGGCCTCCTGGGCCGGTACGTCCTCGTACAACATCCGATAAACCTGCTCCGAGATGGGCATTACCACTTCCTCGCGCCGGGCCAGATTGTATACCGACTTGGCGGTCTTGATCCCCTCGGCCACCTGGCGCATGTCCTTGACTATGTCGGCGACCTTCATGCCCTGGCCGAGCTTCTGGCCCACGGTGCGGTTGCGGCTCAGGGGCCCGGTGCAGGTCAGCACCAGATCGCCCATGCCGCTCAGCCCCGCCAGGGTCAGCGGGTTGGCTCCTCTTTTCACCGCGAGCCGGCTCATCTCGGCCAGGCCGCGGGTAATCAGGGCGGCGATGGTGTTGGTGCCCATGCCCAGCCCGGCGGCGGCACCGGCGGCGATGGCAATTACGTTCTTCAGCGCCCCGCCGAGCTCCACCCCCGCCACGTCGGTGGAGGTGTACAGACGGAAAGTCAGCGAGGAGACCTTCTGCTGCACGTCCTCGGCCACTTTCTCGAACCGGGCGGCCACGCTGGCCAGGGAGGGAGAGTTCTGGGCCACCTCGCGGGCGAAGGTGGGGCCGGACAGGAAAGCCAGCATGGGGTGGTAGACGATCGGCAGGACGTCTTCCAGCACCTCGCTCATGGTCATAAGGGTTTCGTTCTCGATCCCCTTGGAGGCGCTGATTATCGGCACCCCCTCGGGCAGGTGCTCTGCGGCCTGAGTCATGACCGAGCGGACCGCGTGGGACGGAGCCACGCTGAACACCAGCTCCCGGTCTTTCAGGCACTCGGCCAGATCGGCGGTTCCCCGGAAGTTTCCGGGCAGCTCCACGCCGGGAAAGTAGGTCCGGTTCTCGTGGTGCCGGTTGATCTCCTCGGCCACCTCGGGCTCGTAAGCCCAGATGATTACCTCGTTGTCCTGGACGGCCATCAGATGTCCCAGCGCCGTACCCCAGGCCCCCGCACCGATAACCCCTACCCGTATACCCATGGCTCTACTCCTGATCGAACAGATCTACCAGTGACTGGTCCAGGCTGGCCCGCCGGGTGCGCGTCTTGGCCCACTCCCGCAAGGCCTTGATCTTCTCCTCGTAGGTGGCGTACAGCGGCACGATCTCGTCCAGTTCCTTGCTGATGTCGTCGGTGGCCACTTCCCGGTTCTCGCCGAACGCCCGGTACATTCCCGCCACCACCCCTTGCTCCAGCTCCGCCCCCGAAAAGTGCTCGGCCTGGCGGGACAAGGACTCCAGATCGAACTTCTTGGCCTCCCGGCCCCGCTTGACCAGGTGAATGCCCAGGATGGAACTGCGTTCGTGGATATCCGGAAGGTCCACGAAGAAGGTTTCGTCAAAGCGCCCCTTGCGCAACAACTCGGGGGGCAGGTTGCTCACCTCGTTGGCGGTGGCCACCACGAACACCGGCACCCGCTTCTCCTGCAGCCAGGTCACGAAGGACCCGAATACGCGGGTGGAGCCGCTGGCAGAGCCGGAAACATCCCCGAAGCCTTTTTCGATCTCGTCGACCCACAGTACCACCGGAGCCAGCGACTCGGCCACCACCATGGCGCGGTGCATGGAGGTCTCGGGGGAAGCCGAGCCGAACACCGCGGAAAGATCCAGCCGGACCAGGGGCAGCTTCCAGGTGCCCGCCACCGCCTTGGCGGTCAAGCTCTTGCCGCAGCCCTGCACGCCGATGAGCAACAACCCCTTGGGCGCCGGCAGCCCGTAGCGCGCGGCTTCATCATCGAATGCCCGCGAGCGATCCTTGACCCAGCGCTTGACCTCCTCCAGGCCCCCGACCTGCCCGAGGTCCTCCTCCAGGTCGAAGTACTCCAGCACCTCGCTCTTGCGGATGGACTTCTTCTTTTCCTCGATGATCAGACCCACGTCGTCCAGCTTGAAGCCGCCGCCTTTGCGCAACGCCTTGGTAAAGACCCGGCGGGCCTCGTTCTCGGTCAGACCCCGGGCGGCACGCACCACGCTGTCGGTGAAATCCTCCGGAAAGACGACTTTCTCATCGGCGCAGATCTTGCGGAACTGGGCATCCAACTCCTCACGGGAAGGCAGCGGCAGCTCCAGCAAGGTGATGTCCTTCTCCAGCTCTTCCGGCATCACCAACAACGGCGCCAGAATGATCAACGTGTGCCCGTTGCGGGAGAGCACCGGAATCAGATCGCGGATCCGGCGCAGCACTTCGGGCCGGTCCAGAAAAACATGGAAATCCAGCAGGATAGTGGCGCCGGCCCCCGCCTGGCTCAGGGACTTGAGCAGTTGCTCCGGATCCCCGGCGCCGGGCTTGCCCTTGGATCCGCCGGTGCTGCTCCACATCCCGACCTTCAGCTTCGCGGACTTCAGTGCCTGGGTTACCAGGCGCTGTCCGCGCTCCTCCTCGTGGGTCAGCAGATATACCAGGGGATACCCGGAAGACACGATCAACTTCAGTTCGTCGGCTAAAGGATGCATCCAAGGTCCTCCGATTTCACTCGGCGGTTACCCGGACGACCTCCTCGAAGGTGGTCACTCCCTGGGCAAGCTTCTTAATCGCTGTCTCTCGCAATGTCAGCATTCCGTCGAGCCGGGCTACCTTCATGATCTCCTTGGTGTCCGCCCGCTCGTTGATCAGGCGGACGACCTTGTGCGACACCGGCATCACCTCGTAAATGGCCGTCCTGCCATAGTAGCCGGTGCCGCGGCAGGCCGGACAACCTTCACCGTAATAGATAGGCAACTTCTTTTCGCTCTTCTCGGGCATCTTCATATGCAGAGTGTTGATCTGGTCGGGCGTCAGGAAGGTCTTCTTCTTGCAGTGCTGGCAAATCATCCGCACCAACCGCTGAGCTACCACGCCAGTCAGGGTCGAGGAAAGCAGAAAAGGCTCGACCTCCAGGTCCAGCATTCGGCCTATCGCCGAGGGGGAATCGTTGGTATGCAAGGTGGCAAAAACCAGGTGGCCGGTCAGGGCGGCCTGGACGGCGTTGGCGGCGGTTTCGGCATCCCGCACCTCGCCAACCATTATGATGTCGGGATCCTGCCGCAGGATCGTGCGCAGGGCGGATGCAAAGCTGATACCGATGCGACTGTGCACCGCCACCTGGTTGAAATCCTCAACCACCATTTCGATGGGATCTTCAATGGAAACGATGTTCACGTCCGGCCCGGCCAGGTACTTGAGCGAAGAGTACAGGGTGGTGGTCTTGCCACTTCCGGTTGGCCCGGTCACCAGGATCATCCCGTCGGGGCACGAGATGAATGATTCATATTGCTTGTATTCACTGGGGTAGAAGCCCAAAGATGAGAGATCCTGCAGGAGCAGGGTGGGATCGAAGATGCGGATGACCACCTTCTCCCCGAAGGCCACCGGCAGGGTGGAAACGCGCAATTCAGTCTCCTGCTCGCCCTTGCCGGTTTTTATACGGCCGTCCTGGGGCTTGCGCTTCTCGGCGATGTCCATCCGGGCCAGCATCTTTATGCGGGACACCACTGCCACATGCACAACCTTGGGCAGGGTGGTCACGTTGTGCAACACCCCGTCGATCCGCACCCGGACCTGGCTGTGATCCCGCTTTGGCTCGATGTGTATATCCGAGGCCCGTTGATCGAACGCATAATGGAGCATGTACTCCACCGCGTTCACCACGTGTTTGTCGGTCGCTTCGAGCTCGTCCATCGCCTTGAGCTGAACCAGCTGCTCCAGGTTGCCCAGATCCGAGCCCAACTCCATGGTTTGCGCAGCTGCCTTGACGCTGCTGCGGAAGCCGTAAACCTCGGTGATGATCCGCTGGATGTCCGACTTGGCCGCAATCACCGGAGAGATCCTGTAGCCGGTGATCCTGCGCAGGTTTTCGACCAGCTCGACATCGTAAGGATCGGCGATTGCCACGGTCATCACCCCGCTCTCGAGGCTGATGACCAGCACGTCGTGTCTGCGCGCAAACGGGCGGGAAAGCAGGGAGGTAATCAGCTTCATGTCCAGCTTGAGCGGATCGATCTTCTTGTAGGGCAGCCCGGCATCTTCAGCAACCACCTGGGCGATGCGGTCCTCGTTAAGAGCCAGGCCCTTCTCCCCCTCAATCGGCAGGTTGAACGAAGCCAGCACCTCCGGGGCCGATACTTCCAGCCTCTGGCGCCCTCCGGCACCTCTCCCGCTCCCCTTGAGCAAGCGCTGACGCTGGGCTCCCTCCTTAACCAGAACCTCGCGGACCTGATCCTCGCGGAGCAGTCCCCGCTCCAGCATCAGGGCACATAACGATTGCATATCAAGCGACTGCAGGCCCATTGTGCTGGTTTCTGTAACACGCAGAACAAACAGGTGTCAACGCGGACTTGCTTCTGCAAGGTTTTCGTTTTACTATGCATTTTCTACAGAATGGAGAGCCAGGGAGGTACTTCAATGGCAAAAACCAAAATGCTATTCTGCTTGTTCACAGCGGCAACCCTGCTGGTTGCAGGAGCTGCCTTCAGCCCGGCGCAGGCCCAACCGGCCATCGACTGCGACAAGCCCGAACACGATTTCGGCACGGTCGCCCAGGGCGGTGAGGTCGAACATGTCTTCAAGATCAGGAACAAGGGCAAGGAGGTGCTCAAGATTGAGCGCGCCCGCGGCGGGTGAGGGTGCACGGCCACGGTCGTTTCGGCGACCGAGATTCCCCCGGGCGGGGAAGGAAAAATCAAGGTGAAGGTCAGCACTCGCGGACGCAAGGGCAAACTGCAGAAGAGCGTGGTGGTCCAATCCAACGATCCCAAGCAACCCCGTTACGTTTTGAAAGTGAAAGGCATGGTAGAGGTGATCGTGGCCTTTGAGCCGGATCGGCTCAGCCTTAAGAACATCGCCAAGGGAGAAACCGTCACCCGGACGGTCAAATTCGGCGGAAAGGAAGTGGACAAACTCAAGATTTCCGAACTGGTGTCCTCCAAGCCGGAAGAACTGACCGCCGAGCTAATCACCGAAGAAGGCAAACCCGCGGTAAAAATTACCTATAAGGCCGGTGACAAGGCCGGGAGGATCTCGGCACGGGTAACCGGAAAGACCAACCTCAAGAAACCCAAGGAGATTTTTCTGTATGTCCACGGACAAGTCTCGGAGGACCTGGTAGCCGAGCGGCCATTCATCTTTTTCCCCAGCCATGCGAGCGCCGGAGCCGACAGCCTGCTGTCCGAGACTGCTTCGATCCTGACCGCTCCTTTCAAGATGAAAACCCGGTCGGTCAGGCTGAAAGTGTCATCGCTGGCGGGCAAGCCCTTCGAGATTACCGGGATCGAGGATCCCCAGGGCAACGTGATCGGCACCGCCAGGAAAGAGAACAACGAGTGGCTGGTGTTTTTGATGTTGACCAAGAGACCCAAGAATCCCCGGGGCATTGTCCGCATCCTTACCGACCGCGAAGACCAGCCCGCCGTCGAGGTGCGCTACAACACGCGGGTCACCCTGCGACCGGCTCCCCCGCGCGGAAAGCCCCGCATCACACCGGTTCACACCGGCAAGAAGCCCCCGATCATCCGCCCCAAGAAGGGCGCGCAAGGCCCCCCGAGAGTGCCCGGCCCGAAGAACGTCAAACCGTTGAAGATCAAGAACAGAAAAGCGATTGTACCTATAAAGAAGAAGCCATAGCCTGGGGGTGGTGATGCCCTTCTTCTGGAAGAAGGTAGCCAGTATCGAAAAAATGTTGTCGGACTACTTCGAGCGTTGCGACACCTGCTTCCAAATGTTCGAAAAGGCCCTCGGAGTTTTTTTCGACACAGGCCAGGGAGCGACTTTCGAAGCCGCAGTCCAGAAAGCCCATGAAGCCGAGTCCGCCGCCGACGATATGCGCCGGGAAATAGAGTTAACCCTGTACGGCAAGGCGCTGCTACCCGATTCCCGCGGGGACCTTCTGGGATTGCTGGAGGCCTTCGACCGCCTGCCCAACATGGCGGAAACCGTTCTTTTCGCGCTGCGCTGCCAGAGAATCGAGCTTCCCAAGAACCTGGTTCCGCTTTACAGACGCCTGGTGGACGTCAACCTGCAGTCCTATTACCTGTGCCGGCGGGCGGTGGATGCCCTCTTGTCCAATCCCAAGATAACCCTGCACGCCTCCAAGGAAGTCGACGAGAAAGAAAGCGAATCGGATCGCATCGAGCGCGAGATCATGTGCCAGATCTTCGACACCGCGGAATTTGACACCGGGCACAAACTGCTCTTGAAAGACCTGATCCTGCTCATCGGGGGGATCTCCGACCGCGCCGAGGCGGTGGCCGATCGCATCGGCATCGTGGCCATCAAGCGTCAGATCTGACCCTATGTGGCAACTGTCATCCGGAATCTTCTTGGGTTGGTCGCTGGGCGCCAACGACGCTTCGAACGTGTTCGGCACCGCGGTGGCCTCCCGAATGGTGAAGTTCACAACCGCGGCGGCCCTCTGCTCGCTGTTCGTGGTTCTGGGGGCGCTGCTGGAGGGCCAGGGAGGCATCGACACCTACCAGCGCCTCAGCCCCATGTCCGCCAACCTGGCCTTCATCGTGGGCTTGTCGGCCGGCGCCACCGTGGCGCTGATGAGCTACTGGCGACTGCCGGTTTCCACCTCCCAGGCGGTAGTGGGCGCGCTGGTGCTGATCGGACTGATCCAGTCCGACCTGAACGCTTCCTCGCTCTTGAAAGTCGTCCTCTGCTGGGTGGGAACACCCATCGGCGCGGCCCTGGCCACCATCCTGCTATACTACACGGTGGGCAAGCTGCTGAACCTGCTATACCCCACGCTGTTCATGTTCGACCGGGGCTTGCGCTGGTCCCTCATTCTGGCCGGCTCCTACGGAGCCTACGCCCTGGGAGCCAACAACGTGGCCAACGTCACCGGGGCCTTCGCCGGGCCGGGCATGCTCAGCCCGTTGCAGGCCTGTTTGATCGGCTCGCTGGCCATCACCCTGGGCATCCTGACCTACAGCCAGAAGGTCATGTACACCGTCGGCCGAGACCTGGTGCACCTGGACGCCTACACCGCCTTCATCTCCATCCTCTCCGCGGCGGTCACCGTGCACGTCTACGCCATCATCGGCGTGCCGGTCTCCACCAGCCAGGCCATCGTGGGCGCCGTCTTGGGCATCGGCATCCTCAAGGGCACCCGCACGATCCATTCCCGGACCCTGTGGAAAATCCTCTTCGGCTGGATCGGCACCCCGGCCATATCCGCCGGGGTGGCCTTCGGAGTCTACCAGCTGTTTTTGCTGCTAAAGCTTATCTGATTGCTCACAACGGCGTGAGCGTGCAGAGGCCGTCTTCTGCGTCGGTGACCATGTCCGCGGCTTCCGCCCGGCAGGCGGCCTCATCGGCCAGGCACTCCTGGGCGGCGGTAAGCGCCGCACCCTCGCAGGGCGTCGGGTTGATCTGTAACGGATTGCAAACGCAGAGCTCGTTTTGAAAGTACTGAGTGGAATCGTACATCTTGCGATTGTCGAACCAGCACTGGCAGAAACAGCAGGCACTGCTCAGGGGGGCGCAGGCTTGGTCCCAGCCCTGCATCTGGATCTCGGCGGCCTGCGTGCACGCGTTGCTGCCCTGGTCGCCGCCCCCGTTGCCGTCCTGCCCGTCCACTCCGCCGTCGGTACCCTCACCACCGTAACCGCAGGAGCAAACCAGCAGGCCTCCGGCCAGCAGCGCCACCATGATTGCGAATGTTTTTTTCATGTTCACTCCTCTCCGAATCCGTTGGGATAGAAATACTCCGCGTATTTTTGGGCAAAATCGCTTCCCAGGCCCCGGGCTCCGTCTGCGAGCATCTTGTCCAGCGCCTGATAGGCTTTCTGATAGTATTCGGCGGCCAGTTCGTGGTTTTCGGCGGTCTCGGCGGTCATGGCGGCCACGATCCACACGTCGGCGGGGTCTTCTCCGTCCCAGCCGTTCATGTACAAGCGCGCCCCGTGCTCCGCCAGGCGGGCTTTCACCTCGGCGGCGAAGGGGGGATCGCCGTGGATCCAGCGGATGTCCAGGTCGTCGTATTCGGGGGCCAGGAGCGCATCGACTTCGGCCGGGTCGTGGGCCCGGGGCATCACCACCCCGCCGGTGACAACCGCACGGAATGCGCGCAGGTTCTCGATGTTGTCGTCGAAGAACAGGAGGCGCCCGGCGGCGCCGGCGTCTTGCGCCACCTGGGCCAGCTTGGCGGCGTCTCCGGCCTTGAAATCCACGTCGAACAGCGTCTGCTCGCCGGTGCGCTGGAGGATCTCGAGGAAAGTCGGCGGGTGGCAGCGATCCGGATTGGCGTCCGGGTCGGTCCGGCAGTCCGGGTGGTCGATCACCAGGCTCTTGAATTCCTCCAGGGTGAGCTGGTCCACGCCGGTCCGCCCGGGAAACCGGGTCTCCCCGTCGGTGGTCCGGTCGACGGTGTCGTCGTGCATGATCACCACCACGCCGTCGGCGGTTTCGCGGGGGTCCACTTCGATCAGCGGAACGCCCAGGCTCTCGCAGTTTAAAATAGCCGCCAGGGTGTTTTCGGGCTCGCCGCCGCACAGCCCCCGATGGGCGCTGGGAAAGGGTACCGGGCATTCGGGATCGGCCAGGCAATCGGCCGGCAGGATCGGCTGCCGGTCGTCGTCCGGCTCACCGCAAGCAGCCAACAACAACCCCATGACCGCGAATATGCCCGCGATTCTCATGCCATGGAATCTACCACAATTGACAGCGCCGATAAACCTCACTACTCTACCCCTGGAAGTGCCAAGGTCACTGGTGGGCCTCCCGGGCTTCAAACCCGGTGTGACGTGTGAGCAACGCGTCGGGTGGGTTCGATTCCCATGCACTTCCGCCAGATAATCATGGCACCCAGCCGGAAGTTGGGTGCTTTTTTTCCGGAGGTTTTGCGTGAGGGTTGAAGACAAGGATCGGGTAGGTGTCGAAGTCACCCAGCGGGTGCTGGATCACTGGGCCAAAGACGCCGACGCCGTCGAGCACGCGTTGTTCGACACTATCTACGAAGAACGGCGCCGGGTGGAAGGTGAAAAGAACCGCTCCCGGGCCAAGAAAGAGATGGCCTTCTACAACCGCATCTATCACGAAGGCCTGAAGGCCTCCCCGGAACGCCAGAAGGAACTGCTCAAGGAGATCATCCAGTTTTTCGTGGAAGAGGTCACCGGCCATTTCGATCCCCGGGTTTACGAACTGGCCACCCGGGTAGTTCCGCCGGCCTTGAGCGTGTTGTTGAACACCATCAGTCCCCTGCGCCTGCTCGAAACCATCCAGGGCTCCGACCCCCTGGTGGATCAACTGGAGATCGGGGGGGAAATCGAAGCCTTGAAAAACGCGGCCAAGCTGGGCACTACCATCCTGGTCCCCACCCATTCCAGCAACCTGGACAGCATCCTGGTGGGCTTCGGCCTCTACCGCATGGGCCTGCCGCCTTACACCTACGGCGCCGGACTCAACCTGTTCACCAACCGGCTGATGAGCTTCTTCATGCACAATCTGGGTGCCTACAAGGTAGACCGGCGCAAGCAGGCGATGGTGTACAAGGACGTCTTGAAGATCTACGCGGGCGTCTCCATGGAAATGGACTATCACAACCTGTTCTTCCCCGGAGGAACCCGCAGCCGCAGCGGGGCGGTGGAGAACAAGCTCAAGATGGGGCTACTGGGCATGGGGCTGGACGCCTATATACACAACCTCATCGCCAGGAAAAAACGCCCGGACATTTTCGTCGTACCGTGCACCATCAACTACCAGCTGGTACTCGAGGCCGAGACCCTCATCGATGACCACCTCAAGGAAGTGGGTAAGAGCCGCTACATTATCGAGGACGACGAGTTCTCCAAGCCCAAACGCATCTTCGACTGGGTCCAGAAACTGTTCTCGCTGCACTCGCGCATCCACCTGATCGTATCCAAGCCCCTGGATGTCTTCGGCAATCAGGTCGACGACCAGGGGGTTTCCCGTGACGATCGCGGCCGGCCGGTGGAGCGTACCCGTTACGTCCTGCGGGACGACAAGCCCTGCTTCGACCGGCAGCGGGACCACGAGTACACCCGCGAGTTGGCCCGGTCGATCGTCGACGCATTCCACCGCGACACGGTGATCAAATCCACCAACCTGGTCTCGATGGCGGTGTTCGATCTGCTCCGGCAGCGCTGCCGGGACATGAATCTGTACCGGCTGCTGCGCACCGGCGGACCCGATGAGAGCTTTTCCCTGCAGGAGGTCCACAACCGGGTTGCCGCCGCCCTCGATACCGTCCGGAAGCTGAGACAACAGGGCAAAGTGCGGCTGTGCGAATCGGTGGGCGAGAAAGACACCGTGGCGGTGGTCTCCGAAGCCCTGGCTCACCTGGGCTCCTACCACCGGCGCCCGGCCCTTTGCCGGCGCGGCGACCGGCTTTTCCACGATGACCGCAACCTGTTGCTTTATTATCAGAACCGGCTCTCCGGGTTCCAGGGACTCACCACGGAGGTGAAGCCATGAGCGCCCGTTCCGATTTGGATGTCCTGGTAGTCGGGGGCGGCACCTTCGGCAGCACGCTGGCCACCTTGTTGTCCGGGCAAGGCCACCGTGTCGAGCTCTGGGTGCGCCGCAAAGAGCAGGTCAAGGAGATCAACGAAAAGCACACCAACAGCCGCTACCTGGGCGAATTCAAGTTGCACGAGAACCTCCGGGCCACGACCGACCTGGCCGCTTCCGTCCCCAAGACCCCCGTCGTGCTGGTGGTGGTCCCCTCGAAGTTCTTCCGCGGCGTAGCGCGCGAAATCGGAGACAGCCTGGAGGGAGACCAGATCCTGGTGCACGCCACCAAGGGTATCGAGATCGACACCTTCAAGCGCATGTCGGACATTCTGCGCGAGGAGACTTGCGCCAAAAAGATCGGGGTGGTCTCCGGGCCCAACCTGGCCCGGGAAATCATTGCCGGTCAACCCGCCGGAGCCCTGGTGGCCTCCCGATACGACGAGGTCGCCGATAGCATCCAGGCCCTCTTCGAGGGCAGCTGGATGCGCATGTACGCCGGGAGGGACGTCATCGGAACGGAGATCGGCGGCTCCTTCAAGAACATCATCGCCCTGGCCGCGGGCGTGGCCGACGGCATGGGCCTGGGGGACAACACCAAGGCGCTCTTGATCACCCGGGGCCTGTCGGAGATGGCCCGCTTCGGCGTGGCCGAGGGCGCGGACGTATTCACCTTCGGCGGCCTGGCCGGCATCGGGGACCTGATGGCCACCTGCGCCTCGCCCCTGAGCCGCAACCACCAGGTAGGGGAACGCCTGGCCAAGGGTGAAAAGCTGAAAAAGATCATCGAAAGCATGACCCAGGTAGCCGAGGGAGTCACGACCACCAAGGCGGTCTTCAAGCAGGTGCAGCACCTGGGCCTGGACTTGCCCATCGTCCGGGCGGTCTATGGCCTGCTGTACAAGGATTGGCCGGGCAAAAAAGCACTCGAGAACCTGATGGCCATTCCAGTCGGCCGCGAACTTGCCGCCCTGAGGTTTTAGCCGATGAGGCTGCCCTACCCGCTGAGCATCGACGATCAGCGCAGCTACACCGAAGGATTCGACGGCAAGGTTTTTGTCTGGGACATAGACAAGACCTACCTGGAAACGCATTTCTCTTCGCTTAAAGGAATGGCGCGCATACCGATGGAATTCGCCATCGACAAGAAGGCCATTGCCGGCATGCCCGAGATCCTCCGGGGCCTGCGGCGGGGCCCCGGGGATGAATACTCCTGCGCCCCGCTGTACTTCGTATCCGCCAGCCCTCCGCAGATGCGCAGGGTCATCGAAAGAAAGATGCTGATGGACGGCGTGGAGTACGACGGGATCATCTTGAAAGACTGGTTCAAAACCTTGTGGCAGATGCGCCCCGGAAGGCTGAAGGAGCAGGCCGGTTTCAAGATCTGCGCTTTGCTGGCCGGAAGGCTCAACCGGCCGAAATCGGTGGAGTATCTTTTCGGCGACGATGTGGAAAGCGACGCCGAGGCCTTCTTCATCTATGCAAACCTGTTGTCCGGAGAACTCTCCACCGGAAAGATCAACCAGATGATGGTAACAGCCGGAGTCAGGCGCGACGACCAGCGAAGCATCCGCGCCCTGCTCGACCGCCTGGGACCCGAAAGCGGCCGGGTCGAGCGTGCTTTCATTCATCTGGAGCACAACACGCCGGTGGAACAGTTCAAGCACCTGGCTCCCGTGGTCGTGCCGGTGAGAGGCGCGGTCCAGCTTTCCCTGGCGCTCTACGGGCTGGACCTGCTGGATGCCGAGGCGGTCAAACGATCCGTCGAAGCGGTGAAGGCGTCACCCTTCCCTGCCGATGTCGGCTCCCTTATCAAGGATGCGCTGAAGCGCAAACTGACAAAAAGGAAGAGCCTCAAGGAAGTCGGGCTGGCCTGATCACGCCTGTCCGGCGTTCTCTTTTTCGATCTTCTCGAAGAAATTCATGCAACGGCGCACATAGCTGCGTTTGGTGGGGTAGTCACCGGGGAAAAAGCTGCGCTTGAAGCCGTAGACCAGAATGTTTTTCAAATCTTTCATGCTCAGGTTGAAGGTGGTCACCGCCTTGTGGATCTCGTCGGTCATGCAGGTGTTGGAGACCGTGCGGTTGTCGGTGCAGAGGGTGATCGAAAGCTTGTGATCCATCATCTTGCCGAAGGGATGATCGGAAAGGTTGCGGTAGGCCGGGTTGGTCTGCTGGTTGGAAGTCAGGCAGATCTCCAGGGTAATCCTCCGGTCGGCGATGAACTGGGTCAGGTTGCGCACGTAGCGCTCGCGATCCTGAATCTGCGGGGAGCGTATGGCGTCCGGGTTGAGCAGCGAGGTGGCATGGCCGATGCGATCGGCGTGCAGCTCGGTGATGGCCTGGAAAATGCTCTCGGGCCCGTAGTCCTCGCCGGCGTGGACGGTCTTTTTCAAGAAGTTGCGGTGGGCGAAGTCGTAGGCCTCCTTGTAACGCATGGGCGGATAGCCCTCTTCGACGCCCGCCAGGTCGAAGCCCACCACCGCCAGGCCCTCGTCGTGCCGGGCCCGGGCCGCCGCCCGGGCCAGCTCCAAAGAGGCCAGGGAGTATACCTGGTCGGGATCCGAGTAGCGGTGCAGATCCAGGAATGAGTGGTAGAAGCCGGAGTACCTCTCCTTGAAGAAGCGCATGGCGCAGGCGATGATGCCGTAGGCGAACGGCGGCTCGGAGCCGTCGGAAACGTCCGGCCGGCTGTTGAACTCCCGCTTGGCCCGCTCCAGCCCGTCGGCCACCGCCCGCATCACGTCGATGGTGTCGAACCCCTTCTTGGCATGCAGCTGCGGGGCGAAGCGCACCTCGATGTAGCGCACCCCCTCAGCCAGGTTGTCCATGGCCAGCTCGTAAGCGATGCGCTCGATCTGCTCGCGATTCTGCATCACCGCGGTGGTCAGCCCGAATCCCTTGAGGTACTCGCCCAGGTTGGCGTACTCGTCCTTGAAAACCGTCTCGCGCAGCCCCTCCTCGGCGTAGGAAGGCAGGTCCACCCGGGTCTCCTTGGCCAGCTCGATCAAGGTAGGTATGCGGATGGAGCCGTCCAGGTGAACGTGCAAGTCGGTCTTGGGCAGCTTCTCGATAAACTCGCGGGTAATCGTCGTCGTCATGGACTTAAGATAGTCAGGTTCGGCGCGGAAGGCAACTTCAAAGAGGAAATACCGCCACGACCGGGCGGTGGTCGGAGACTTCGCTTTCGTAGTCGTATCCGGTGACCTGCAGATCCAGAGGCGCGGCCCGGATGCTGCCGCCGGTGTAGTCGTCTTGCAGGTCGGCGGTTATCAGGATGTGATCCAGCAGGGTGTGCCAGGGGACGAAGGAATATTCGCCGTCGTCCGCCAGCTTCTGGGAAAGGAACTCGTAGTTCTGGGCGTCGTCGAGGAAGACGGCGAATACGTTGTCTTCCGGGGCGTCCGAGAGCCGATCGTTGAAGTCGCCGACAATGAACACCTCGGTCTCGGGCCCCGCCGCCAGCATGGCGTCCACGTGGGTCTTGAGTTTTTCGCAGGCGTCCCGCCGGCGGGCCTCGTTCTCATCGCCGCCTTCGGCCTTGAGGTGCACGGTGATGACTGCAAAGGTCATGCCGCCGTTGACTCCGAAGCGGGCTTGCAACGGCGGGCGGGGGAAGGCATACGAGTCGTTCTCCAGGATGGACTGCACCTCTCCGATCTGGATCATGTCCGAGCGGTAGACAAAGCCGGTCTTCTGGTATTCCCCCGGCTCGTACTCGTCGGTGGACAGAACTCCCTGGTAACCTGACAATCCGGAGAGCATCTGTTCGAAAGCATCCACGTCGGCTATCTCCTGGACGGCCACCAGGTCGATGTCCATATCGGCGATCAGGGCGGCCACCCGCCCGGCGGTTTGGGAGTCGGTGGGGAAGTTGCGGATGTTCCAGGTGGCGATCTCGAAAGTGTCCTCGGAACCTATCCGCAAGGGGCTGTCGGGCTGGTCCCCACCATCATCGACGCCGGCGTCATCTCCGCCGGCGTCCGCGTCGGGTGCGATCCCATCGTTTAGGCCTGCATCCGGGCGACTCTCCTCACCCGAGCAATTCCCCAATCCCCCTACTAACACCAATATCATGAATTTTTTGAACAATTCCGCCAACACTCCGCCATTCTAGCACTTCAACCGCTCCCTTGACACCTTTTCCAAACAGCGGTAATTTGCTGTGCTTTTCGCAACCATACAGGGAGTTGGACATGAAAACCGATACTTTCCGTGGAAGAGATTTTCTGACCTTGCTGGATTACACCCGTGAGGAAGTCGAAACCATCCTGGACGTTGCCCAGGATCTCAAACGCCAGCGGGCCACCGGGGAGAAGCATCACCTGCTGGAGGACAAGACGCTGTTTCTGATCTTCTACAACCAGTCCCTGCGCACCCGCAACAGCTTCGAAGCCGGGATGACTCACCTGGGCGGCCACGCGCATTTCCTGGATCCTTCCAAGATCTACTCGCCGGCGCTGGAGGGGCGCGAGGTGGCCTACTCCACCGAGCGGGTCTCCGACGTGGCCCGGACGCTGGCTCGCATGGGCGAGGGAATCGCCATCCGCTGCTACGGCGATCCGGTGGACTGGGAGTACGGCGGGTCGCACGCCATCATGCGCGAGTTCGCCCGCTGGTCGGACATTCCCGTAATCAACATGGAGTGCGACAAGTACCATCCCTGCCAGGCCCTGGCGGACCTCTTGACCATCAAGGAGAAGTGCGGGGGATTCTCCGGAGTGAAGTTCACCATGAGCTGGGCATATTCCCCCAGCGTGCACAAGCCGCGGGCGGTGCCGCAGAGCGCCATCATCGCCGCCTCGATGATGGGCATGCAGGTCACCCTGGCACACCCCAAGGGTATGGAGATGGATCCCGAAGTGATCAAGAGTTGCAAGCAGCTGTCCAAGGCCGGCGGCGGCTCATTCAAGGTCACCAACAGCTTCGAGCAGGGGCTCAAGGGCGCCGACGTGATCTACCCCAAGGCCTGGTGCGCCACTCCCATCTATCAGAAGCCGGTGGGCAAGGCCGACGAGAAGGCCACCCAGAAGATCTTCGATCAGAACAAGAAGTGGATCTGCGACCAGCGGCACCTGAGGATGGCCAAGAAGAGCGCTATCTACATGCACTGCCTGCCGTGCGACCGGGGGTTCGAGGTCACCGACGAGGTGATCGACGGGCCGCAGTCGGTGGTTTTCGACGAGGCCGAGAACCGGTTGCATGCGCAGAAGGCGGTGATGGCGCTGACTATGCGGTAAGTCTTCCGCGCACGCGCACGCGCACGTTTACGCGCACGCTTACGCTACTTCGAAGAACATTTCTTTCTTGGCACCGCAGACGGGGCATTCGTCGGGCGGGGTACCGTCTACTACGTAGCCGCAGACCGAGCAGACGTGGTAGGTGGTTTCCTTCTCCTCGATCATGTGGTCGATGGCGTTCTTGTAGAGCTTGGCGTGGAAGGATTCGGCGTCGCGGGCGTGGCTGAAGCCGATGCGGGCGGCGTCGTTGCCCTCCTCCTCGGCCACCTTGATGAAGTCGGGGTAGATGTTCTCCGAGACGGTGGTCTCGCTCTCGAAGGCGGCTTTCAGGTTCTCCTCGGTCGATTTGACCACCTTGAGCTGCCTGAGGTGCTTGAGGGCGTGGACTTTCTCGGCGGAGCTGATGGCGCGGAAAAGCTTGGCCATCTGGGTGTAGCCCTCCTGATCGGCCTTCTCGGCAAAGCCCAGAAGCCGCAGGCAGGCCTTGGCCTCGCCGACGAATGCGGTATAGAGGTTTTTCTCGGTCTGGCTCATTGGCATCCTCCCATAGGCAACCGGGTAGCACGCCGGGCGGTTGAAGGTCAAGACCCTGCGTGCTAGCGTCGGTTTATTCCAGGAGGAATTCATGAAATCTATTACCGAATACCTGACCTTCAAGATCCCCGAGCGGATGGATTTCGTCCACATCACTCCCGAGGTCGAGCGCATCGTGAAGAAAAGCGGGATCCAGGAGGGCCTGTGCCTGGTCAACGCCATGCACATCACCGCCAGCGTCTTCATCAACGACGACGAGCCGGGCTTGCACCAGGACTACAAGGACTGGCTGGAGGGGCTGGCCCCCCACGACCCCTCCCGCTACCGCCACAACCGCACCGGGGAGGACAACGGCGACGCCCATCACAAGCGCCAAGTCATGGGGCGCGAGGTGGTGGTGGCGGTCACCAACGGCAAGCTGGATTTCGGGACCTGGGAGCGGATCTTTTACGGCGAGTTCGACGGCCGGAGGAACAAGCGGGTGCTGGTGAAAGTGATCGGAGAATAGGGAAATGCGGAAGCTGGCGGTCTTGACGACAGTCCTGCTGCTCTGCCCGGCGTGCCAGAAGGAAGAGGCGCCCCGGGACCACAAGCAGGATCTGGGCCTGAAGATCATCCCCGCCGGGGAGAAGCCCGCCCGAGCCCCCGGCCCCAAAGGGGCCATGATCGAGATGGACACCCGGGAAGTGAAGGTCCTGCTGGTCCGCCCGGGCGATCCCGCCCAGGAGGCGGGATTCGAGGCCGGCGACGTCCTGCTGGCCGCCGACGGCCGGGAGATCGCCTCCGAGGACGATCTGGCCAAGGTCCTCGAGGCCGCCGGAGACAAGAAGATATTCTTCGAAGTCCGCCGCGGCCGGCAGATCTACACCCTCCCGCTGTCCACCCCCGATCCCGGATGGGTGGTGCTTTCTGGGGATACCTTCAAGGGCTTCTTGCTCACCCGCATCCAGTCCAACCGCAAGGTCAAGAAGCCGTCCCCGGGCAAACCGGCGCCGGCGCTGCGCCTGCCGACCTTCTCCGGCCCGCGCTTCGATCTGAGGAAGCTTCTGGGCAAACCGGCGGCGTTGATCTTCTGGGGTACCTTCTCCGAACCCTGCTACGCCCACCTCCAGGCGCTCGAAAAGACCTGCGGGGACGCCCTGGTCTGTGTGGCGGTCAACACCATGGAGCTGTTCACCGCGGTCAGCAAGACCGCCGCCTACCAGAAGGAGATGCTCCGCGTCCGCAAGAACCTCTGGCCGCAAAACCCGATCCCCATCGACCTCTTCATGCAATCCGAGCGTTCCTTCGGCGTCGAGAAATTGCCTACCCTGATCCTGGTAGACGGAAAAGGCAAAATCCACTCCCGCCTCGACGGCCCCCAGCCCGATCCGGTAGAGGCCTACTCCCGGGCGGTAAAGACTCTCCTCGGTCTGGACCAGTAGTGTCCGGATTCCGGGCACGGTGTCCGGATCCCGGACACGGCCCCAAACCGGCTCTCTACTGAAAACAACGACTTACCTCCTGGCACGAAGGTTGCTTTGGTGGGGGAGAAACCTTTTCAAGGAGGAATGTCATGACCAGTATCGAGCCCATCGGCCAGAGAAACCAGCCCAGTCCCGTTCAAGAAGACAAATCCTGGTTCGGCAAACTGATCGACAAGCTGGAGAAACTCGACCGCGCCAGCCGGGCAAGCGCCGCCGCCACCCTGAGAAACAGCGCCGCCCTGATCGAGACGATAGCGAACGACCCCGACAAGATCGAACGACTGCTTCAGTCGCTGAAGCGGATCGAGAACATCAAGACCCGCGAGGCGGCCTACGAAGCGCTGGGCTTCGAGCACGACGCCGCCACGGCCTTCACCCTCAAGACCCATCATGGCTGGCCGATTTTCAGAAACGGAATCTCAGGCATGCACAAGCGGAAGCCGGTGACAATCGCGGAAGCCAGTCGCACCCTGAAGACCCAGGCCCACAAGCTTCGCATCATGGCCGACGTCTTTGAGGGCTCGACCATGGGAGAATCCGTCGAAACCCGCCGCGCCCGCTCCGAATTCACCCGTTCGGTCGGCGACACCGCCACCGTTGCCTGGGACGCAGCCTCCTACGGCAGCAAGGTCCTCGGCCCCATCGGCGGCCTGGTCCTCGCCGCCGGCGCCGAAGTGGAAAACGACGCCCGCTGGGAATACGAGAAGCTGATCTCCCTGACCCCCATCTCCACCATCCAGGACCTCGAAAACGCCCGCGCCGATTACATGAAAGGCTACGCAATGAACCGCATCGGCTTCATCCTGAGCCCCATCCCCGGCTCCGGCACCGTCCTGACCGCCATCGACTCCGCCACCGGCGACAGCAGAAAAAATGTGGGAACCGACCTGTCGATGCACCAGCTGTTGCAGGAAGCGGCCCATCCGTAGCGGTAGCCGTGGACGTAGCGGTAGCCGTGGACGTAGCCGTAGCCGTAGTCGTAGCCGTAGCCGAAACCAGGAGCCCACTCACATGAAACCATCGCCAATTCCCCCCAATTGCCCCCAACTCAACCACGAAAAACTCGATTCATACCGGGTCTCCGTCGAATTCCTCGCCATAACCGCAGCGGTTCTGGACAAATTCCCACGCGGATTTTCCCAGACCGCTGACCAACTACAAAGAGCATCTCTTTCGATTTCCCTGAACATCGCCGAGGGATACGGAAAACGCACGACACCGGATCGTGTGAAGTTCTATGGTATTGCCAGGGGGTCGGCCCATGAGTGCGGGGCTATTTTCGATTCGCTGAAGATACTTAATATTGTTGATGATTCAACATATCTCCAGGGGAAGACGCTGCTTCATCGTGTGGTGTCCATGTTGGTGAGAATGGGGGCGTAGGGTTTCGGCTACGGCTACGACTACGGCTACGGCTACGTCCACGGCTGCCACTACGCTTGATTCTGCTGGAAAAATCTTGCAGGCTTAGAACCGATGTTTCGGAAGATGACATTGGTTCTTGTGGTGTTTCTCTTTTGCTGTGATCAGAAGCCACCAGAATCCACCAAGCCGACAACCACCAAAGAAATCGATCGCACCGACCTTCCCGGCATGCGAGAGGCCGGGGAGATCCGGGTTTTGCTGGTCAAGCCGGAAGAAACCGAGGTGCCCCGGGAAGGCACTGCCCAGGCTGCGGATACCGGGCAGTTCGAGTTGTTGGCCGAAGCGCTCGGGACCGAGATCAAGTTCGTATACCTCGACAAACGGTCGGAGTTGGTGCCGGCGCTTCGGGAGGGCAAGGGGGATCTTGTCGGGACGGTTTTACGGGCCGATCGTGAACTGGAGGGTTTGTCCTTCTCGGTTCCTTTGCGGCATGCCGCGGAAGTTGTGGTCGCGCGGAAGAAAGCCAAAAAGCGGCCCAGGAAGGTGGAGGACCTCGCAAACTACAAGATCTTCCTGCCGGCGGATTCCAGGTCGCGTGAGACGCTGGAGAAGACCGGGCTGAAGCTGGATATCCAGAATACTCCGGAGAACCAGGATACGGACGATATTCTCTTTGCGGTGGGATCGGGGGAATACCCGCTTACTGTGGCGCTCTCCGATCAGGTCGAGGCTTACCGGGCCTACCGCAAGGACGTGAAGGCCGCCCTGGTGCTGAAGAAAAAGGTGCCGCTGGGCTGGCTGGTCAGGGAGAAATCGCCGCAGCTGCTGGAGGCGGTCAACGGGTTTTTATACCAGCATTCCCTGACCACTCACCGGCGCTTCCGCTACGGGGGGGATATCGACGAGATCAAGCGCCGCAAGGTCATCCGGGTGGGGATGCTGAACAACTCGGTGGCCTACTTCATCTACCGCGGGCAGGAGGTGGGGTTCCAGTTCGAGCTGGCCGAGACGCTTTCGAAGCGCCTGGGCGTGCGGCTGGAGGTGGTGGTCCCCGAGCGGCCGGTGGATCTTACCCGGCTGCTGGTGGAGAACCTGGCGGATGTGGTGGTGGTCTCGCCGCTGCCCAGCGATCCGCATGCCGCGAAAGTCGCTTACACCCAGCCCTTCTCCTTCGCCGACCAGGTGCTGGTCCAGCCCGCCGGGGAAAAGCCGGTCACCGAGCTTTCCCGGCTGGCCGGCAAGCGAGTTCACGTCCGCAAGTCCTCGCAGTACTTCGAGCCCCTGCAGGCCGCGGCCAGGTCGGTGTCCGGCATGCAGATCGTCGAGGCGGACGAGAGCCTGGAAACCGAGGATCTCATCGCCATGGTGGGCAAAAAGGAGATCCCGCTGACGGTGGCCAACTCCATCCTGCTCGACGTGGAGAAGACCTACCGCGACGACGTCCAGGGCAGCCTGGTGTTCGCCAAGAAGAAGCCGCTGGCCTTCGCCGTGCGCAAGAGCTCGCCCAGACTGCTCTCCAGGATGAACCGTTTCGTCCTGCAGGACTGCAGCGGGGCCGGGTTCCAGGAGCTGTACGACAAGTACTTCAAGGAGAGCAAGCGCATGGTGGAGGTGCGCAGCGATGCGCTGTACACCTCCGGGGCCATTTCACCTTACGACGACCTGGCCCGCAAGTACGGCAACCGGTACGGGCTCGACTGGCGTCTGGTGCTGGCGCAGATGTACCAGGAATCCAAGTTCGATCCCAAGGCCAAGAGCTGGGCCGGCGCGATGGGCCTCTTGCAGGTGATGCCCCAGACCGCCGCCGAGCTGGGCGTCGAGGATCCCTGGGATCCCGAGAGCAACATCCGCGCCGGGGTGAAATACCTCTCCTGGCTGCTGCAGCGCTTCGAGCCCACCCTGCCCCGGCGCCAGCGGATCCGCTTCGCCCTGGCCGCCTACAACGCCGGCCTGGGCCACGTCCGCGACGCCCGGCGCCTGGCCAAGGTCACCGGCCTGAACCCCGACCGCTGGTTCGGCAACGTGGAGAAAGCCATTGTCCTGCTGGAGAAACAGAAGTTCTACAAACGCGCCCGGCACGGCTACTGCCGGGGCTCCGAACCGATGCAGTACGTCAGCCGCATCCAGACCAAGTACGACGCCTACTCCCGCCTCATGCCCGCCGAAGGCAAGTAGTCACAACAGGGGCAGGCGGGCTTCCAGGTACCACTCGCGGCCGGGGGGCGGATAGTTCTGGATGATGTAGAAGGGATTGTCGAACAGATTGCGCAGGTGTGCGGCCACCACAAAGCTCCAGGGCGTCTTCCAGACCAGATCGATATCAACCAACAGGTAGGGATTTAAAATTTTACGGGGAACCTCCACCGCGGTGGCCTCCAGGAAGTCGTCGTAGGCCCGGTCGGAAACACCGCTGGCGTGCACGCCCAGCTCCAGGTGCTCGCCGTGCAGAATCACCGAAACGCTGCCCTTGAACTCGGGCCGGTACAAAAGCCGGGAGCCGTCGGTGAGGTTTTCGGTGTTCATGTAGGTGAAGGCGCCCTTGAGCAGCAGCCAGCGGGTCAGGTCGTAGGCAGCGCTCAGCTCGGCCCCGATGATCCGCGAACCCTCCAGGTTCTCCGCATGCACCGGGAGGAGCCGGTAGTCGAACTCGATGGTGTCCACTCCCTCGTTCCAGAATCCCACCGCCTCCAGACGCAGCTTGCCGTCGAGCAGCTTGCGGCGGGCGCCCAGCTCGAAGGCCCACAGCACCTCCGGCCCCAGGTCCGGGTTGCCCTGGAACACCAGCCCGAAGGAGGACTCGTAGCGCAGGTACAACTCGCCCACCGAAGGGGCCCGGAAACCCCGGTTGACCGCGGCCCACAGCACGGTATCCGGGTCCGGACGCCAGGCGCAGCGGAACTTGGGGCTCAGCGAGACGTAGCCCTGGCCGGTTTCGAACGAATACCCGTCCAGGCGCAGCCCGCCGGTGAGCTCGAACCCCGCGCCCAGATCCAGCCGTGACTGAAGGAAAAACGCCCCCATCAAAACCGAAATGGCGCGTCTCTCGGTCGCGCCGGCCCCCAGCTGGAAGACGTCGCCCAGGACGTGCTGTAACTCCAACTCGCCGCCCACCGTGTTCAGCAGCCGGGTCCACAGCAGGAAGGTGCTCAGGGCGCGCAGACCGATCCGGTCGGTATCGTAAGTGTTCTGGTTGCCGCCGTCGGGGTCGCTCACGCTTCCGCGGAAACGGTTCCAGAAAACGGTTCCCTCCAAAGACAGGCCCCGCAGCGGACCGAAGCGGTAGGTCAACCGGCTGCCCAGGGTCCCGCGGTCGAAGCGCCGCGAGCGGCTCTCTTCGGAGGTGCCCTCGAACCCGGGATTCCCCCCGGCGCTGTGCATCCAGCTAACCTCCCCGTCCAGGCGGTGATGCCGGGCCAGATCTCCCCGGCCGGTCAGCCGCAGGCCATAGCGATCGCTGTCTGAATTGTGCCGGAAGGATTCTTCGCCGGGGGGCTTCAATCCGCCATACTGCTGCAGCCATCCCGACACCCGCCAGCCCCATCCGGAACCCGTGTCGGAAACGCTGCCGGCCAGCTTGGTGCGGTTACCGTCGGCTCCGGCAAAGCCCTGCCCCAAAAGGACCTCGGCGCCCCGCTGCGGCGGCCGGGAAAAAAGCTGCACCACTCCCCCGACCGCGACGCTCCCGTACAACGCCGAGGCGGGACCCCGCAGGACCTCCAGCCGGTTGGTGTCGAACACCGGCAAACCCGCCCAGTCCACCGCGTGGGTATCCGGGGAATTGACCGGGCGTCCGTCGAGCAGGACCAGCACCCGGTTGCCGAAGCCGCCCGGCTTGAAATCCGAGGAGCCGCGGATGCTCACGTTGGTCCCGTAGCCCGAGGGGCTCATGGTCTGCACATCCACCCCGGGTACCTCTTCCAGAATCTCCCCCACGTCGGCCGGAGCGCGCTGCTCTATCTCCCCCTCGTCGATCACCGACACCGCCGCGGCGGTATCGTCGTGCTTCTCCTCGGCCCGCTCGGCGGTGATCACCACCACCTGGTCGGCCGGCTCTCCGGCCTCCTCGGCCCCGGCCGGACAAACGGTCAGCAGGAGAATCGCGAGCAGAATGCAAGAATGGCGCATGGCTTATGGCTGAACCGAGTGGTAATGCGACCGCATCTCCCCGGCGGTCTCATAAAGCACGAACGCAGGCAGGACCAGGCCCTCTTCGTCCGGATCTTCCTTGCTCAGGGTGATGGCCGTGGCCTGATCCAGCGCGCCCAGTGTGGTTCCGTACACCGAAACCGGGTGATCCCGGGTGGACGCGTCGGGATTCTCCGGGTCCATCCAGGAGATCAGCAATGTACCGTATGTGCCGAAAGACACTTCGGGCTTGTCGAAAGAAAATCCCAGCGTGCCGGTTTCCGGCTCGGTCAGCAGGAGGGCGGCCGCCGGCGGGCCGGGCTGGAAGTCCGGGTGCCAGGGGGGAGTGACGAACATAACCACCATCATCGTCCCGGTCGCCGGCCAGGTGCCGCTCCACTCGGCCGATCCTGAAACAATCCCGGTAGTCCGCTCCACCTCGCTCCCGCACCCCAGCAGCAGAAACGTCGACAGCACCAGAACCCCACCTGCAGAAATCCACCTCATCACAACAGAATGTAGCAACTAGCTTGCCTCTGTTCAACCCGAACCGGATCGTATAACATATGGGCATGTCCAGGTACCTGCTCCTGCTGACCGCCCTCCTGATTGGATGCTCCGGCTCCACCACCGGACCCAACCGGGCCCCGGTGGCGGTGGCGGGGCCCGACCACAGCGTCGCCATGGAGAAATCCGCCCTCCTGGACGGAACCCGGAGCTTCGATCCCGACGGCGATCGGCTGAGTTACACCTGGGAGGTTCTGGCCGCGCCCGCCGGCGCCGATTCCGGCGCGGTGCTGCAGGCCGAGCCGCAGGAGGGCCTGGCACGCTTCACCCCCACGCGCCCGGGGACCTGGCTGGTGTCCCTGCGAGTCAGCGACGGACGCCTGGTGTCGGAGCGGGATCTGGTGTTTCTCCGGATCGGCAACGCGTCCTGCACCACCGACGAAGACTGCGATGACGACGGTCTCTACTGCAACGGAGCATACAGCTGCATCGACGGAAGTTGCGTTCACCAGCCGGTGGTCTGCGACGACGGGGACGCCTGCACCCGGGACATGTGCAACGAAGAACAGGACCAGTGCACCACAACCCCGATGCCCGACGGCACCGGATGCGACGACGGACTCTACTGCACCGAAAACGACGTCTGCACCGCCGGAGCCTGCTCCGGCCCCGACCGCGACTGCAGCTCGGCGGCCGGCGACTGCACCGACGCCTCCTGCAACGAAGATCTGGACCAGTGCGAGGGCGTCCCCAGGGCCGACGGCGAGCCCTGCGAGGACGGCCTGTACTGCACCGTCGACGATCAATGCGCCGGCGGCGCGTGCCAGAGCGGCTCCCAGCGCGACTGCAGCGCCTCCGGGGGAAGCTGCGTGGACGGAGTCTGCAACGAGGACACCGACCAGTGCGAGGGAAACGCCCTGCCGGACGGGACGGCCTGCGACGACTCCGACCTCTGCACCACCGGCGACGAGTGCCAGGGCGGCGACTGCCTGGGGATCCAGCTCGACTGCAGCCACCTCAGCGGCCCCTGCTCCTCGGGCTCCTGCAACCCGTCCACCGGCCAGTGCGAAGCCCAGGCCATCAACGAAGGCCAGAGCTGCGACGACGGTTTGTACTGCACCGACGGCGACACCTGCATCCAGGGCACCTGCACCGGCGCCCAGCGCGACTGCTCATACCTCACCGCCGAATGCGTAAACGGAGTCTGCAACGAAGGAGCCGGTGAGTGCCAGGCGCAGCCGGTCGGCAACGGGCAGCCTTGCGACGACGGCGTCTACTGCACCGTAAACGAGGCCTGCCAGGACGGCTCCTGCACCGGCGGGAGCGAGCGCAACTGCCCCCACTCCCTGGACGGCTGCGCCCAGGGGTTCTGCAACACCACCACCGACGCCTGCGACCTGAACCCCCAGCCCGACGGCACTCCCTGCAACGACGGAGACCCCTGCACCTTCCCCGACGAATGCCAGGACGGCGCCTGCCGGAGCGGCCCCCCCTGCCCGCTGGGCTGCGACACCAGCGGCATTCCAACCCGCTGCTACGAGATCAATCCCTCGAATGTAGGCCACGACTACCTGTGCCCGGCCAACGCGTCGGACCTGATCTTCTCCTCCGACACGACCGTAAATATCAACACCGACAACGGAACCATTAACGGAAGCCTGGTGGTCACCGCCCAGTGGGTGCCGCAGGGAAGCGACGCCCGCGACATACTGGTGCTGAGTTTCACCAATATCACCATCCCCCAGACCACCACCGTGAACGTATCCGGCTCTTACCCGCTGGCGTTGATCGCCTGCGCGGACGTGGAGATCAACGGCCTGATCAACGTCTCGGCCGTCGAACAGCGCGGCGGCCCCGGCGGCTACGACGGCGGCGACGGGAACGCCAACGATACCTGGGCCGAGGACGGCGACGGCTACGACGGCGGCGGGGGCGGTGCGGGGTTCAGGGAAACCTCCCAGCCCTACTGCCATACCCCGGGCGGCGGCGGAGGCTTCGGACGCACCGGAGGCGACGGCGGAGACAGCGACGCCTCCGGATACACCCCCCGACAAGGGGGAGCCGGCGGAGCGGAGAACTGCACCGTCGAGCTGATTCCCCTGGTAGGCGGCAGCGGCGGCGGCGGCGGAGCGGGGCGGGTCAACGGCGCCTTCGGCGGCGGGGGCGGCGGCGCCATCCAGATCACCGCCGGCGGCTCGGTCCGGATCGGCTCCACCGGCGGTATCCGCGCCAGCGGCGCCGGCGGCTGGATCAGCCAGAACCAGTACTTCGGCGGAGGCGGAGGCGGAGGCGCCGGCGGCGCCATCCTGGTCGAGGGCGCCTCGCTCGATGTCCAGGGCCGACTAACCGCCAACGGCGGCGGTGGCGGCGGCGGCCGCACCGACTACCCCGGCTGGGGACTGTACTGCCCCTCGGGAACTCCCACAGCGGGCGAGGACGGCCCCCACGAAAACCGTCGGGCCAACGGCGGCGCCGACTGCACCTCCAGCGGCAGCTACCCCGCCGGAGAAGGCGGCCGCGGCGGCGCCCAGAGCGACGCCAGCACCCTGGGCGAGAACGGGGACAACGGCTGCATCGGCGGCGGAGGCGGCGGCGCCGCCGGACGCGTTCGCCTGAATTCCTTCGAGAACGCCAACACCGACACCACCGGCGCGGTAATCAGCCCCAACTGCTCGGGCTCCAACCAGCGCTGCACCACCGGCGCAGTGTCCCTCTGGTAACTACAATTTCTGCAGGGTTTCCCGCTTGTACCGGGCCACCTCGATGTCGGCGAGACGAGTGGGCTCGGGCAAGCGGTATTTGGTGCAGCAGCGCAGGACCAGGCGGGTGGAGGTCTTGAAATCGGCCAGGTGGCCGGGGCTTATGTAGACCGGTTTGACTCCGTCGCGGGTGCGCAGGACCTCGCCGATTTTCTCTCCGCCGTCCATCAGCCGCGCCGTATGCCCTTTCTTTCTTCCCGGCTGTCGATGCTCCCCGATCAGGCGGCTCTTGGCGCAGCCCACGGTGGGAACCTTGAGCCACAGGCCCATGTGGGCGGCCAGGCCCAGCCGGCGGGGGTGGGCGATGCCCTGCCCGTCGAAGACCACCACGTCGGGCCTGGACTTCAGCTTCGAAAACGTCTTTACCAGCACCGGGCCCTCGCGGAAAGTGAGCAGCCCCGGGACGTAGGGGAAGGTGGGCCGCATCCAGGCGGATACCTGCTCGACTACTTCGAGCCCCGGGAAGGTCAGGACGATCACCGTGGCGAAGAAACGCTCGTGCCGGCGGCTGAAGGCCATGTCGGCGCCGGCTATGAGACCGATGCTTTCAGGCAGCGGCTGGCGCTTCACCCGGCCGGCCAGTCTCTTTTGGAGGGCACTCCCCTCTTTGGGGCTCAGCTTCCAGTCGTGGAGATTTTCAATTTGCATGACAAAAACCTCGCGGCCACCCGCTCTTATACTACCCCATTGACCCGGCAGTTTTGTAGTGCTTCAATCCCGCCAACCAGGAGGCAGAAACAATGACCGTGAGCTCACAAGAAAAGCTGGAGCAGTTGGCCGCCAACACCATCCGCATGCTGGCGGTGGACGCGGTGCAGAAAGCCAACAGCGGGCACCCGGGAATGCCCATGGGAATGGCCGACTCCGCCTTCGTCCTCTTCCACCGGTTTCTGCGCCACGATCCTAAAAAGCCCGGCTGGCCGGGGCGCGACCGCTTCATCCTGTCGGCGGGCCACGGGTCCATGCTGCTGTATGCGCTTTTGCACCTGTACGGCTACGAGTTGTCCATGGACGATTTGAAGAATTTCCGCCAGTGGGGCAGCCCCACACCGGGCCACCCCGAGCGCAACTGCGTGCCCGGGGTTGAGACCACCACCGGCCCGCTGGGGCAGGGCTTCGGCAACTCGGTGGGCCTGGCCCTGGCCGGCAAGTTGCTGGGCGCCCGGCTGAACACGCCCGACTTCCGTCCGGTGGACTGGCGGGTGTTTTGCATCGCCTCCGACGGCGATCTGATGGAAGGCGTGGCCTCCGAGGCCGCCTCGCTGGCCGGGCATCTAAAACTCTCCAACCTGATCGTCCTGTACGACGACAACCGGATCTCCATCGAGGGATCCACCGAGCTGGCCTTCAGCGAGGACGTGGGCAAGCGCTTCGACGCCTACGGCTGGCACATCCAGCACATCGACGGCCACGACCACCAGCAACTGGAGTCCGCATTGCAGCGCGCCGCGCTGGAGACCGGCCGGCCCTCGATCATCTGCGCCCGGACCCACATCGCCTACGGCAGCCCCAAGCTGCAGGACTCCTGCGACTCCCACGGGGCGCCGCTGGGACCCGACGAGGTCAAGGCCACCAAGCAGGCCCTGAACTGGCCGGTCGAGCCCGCCTTCGAGGTGCCCGACGACGTGCGCGCGCTGTTCGCCGGGCGGGCCGAAGAGTTACAGGAGGAGCGCCGGGACTGGGAAGAAAACTTCAAGAAGTGGCGCAAGGCCCACCCCGACCGGGCCGCCCTCTTCGACCGCCTGCACAACCGGGAAATCCCCGGCGGCCTGCTGGACGAGCTGGTCAAGTTCGCCGGCAACGATAAAGCTGCGACCCGGGCCCTGTCAGGAAAAGTATTGCAGCGGGCGGCGGAGATCCTCCCCGGGCTGGTGGGCGGCTCCGCCGACCTGGCCCCCTCCAACAAGACCATGATCAAGGACAGTCCCTCGATCAGCGCCGCAGACTTCTCCGCGCGCAACCTGCACTTCGGAGTTCGCGAGCACGCCATGGCGGCGGTGCTCAACGGCATGGCGCTGTCCGGCGGCCTGATCCCCTACGGGGGCACCTTCCTGGTCTTTTCCGACTACATGCGCCCCTCGATCCGCCTGGCGGCCATGATGGGGCTTCCGGTGATCTACGTGTTCACCCACGACAGCATCTTCGTCGGCGAGGACGGCCCCACCCACCAGCCCGTCGAACACCTGGCGGCCCTGCGGGCCATACCCAACCTGCTGGTCTACCGCCCGGCCGACGCCCTGGAGACCGCGGTGGGCTGGACATTGGCCCTGCAACGCCAAGACGGGCCCACCGCCCTGATCCTCACCCGCCAGAAGGTCCCGCCGCTGGACCGGCCCGGGGATTTCAAGCCCGAGGACGCGCTTTCGGGGGCCTACGTCCTGTGCCGGGAGAAAGACGGCAACAAAAAAGCGGTGGTGGCCACGGGCTCAGAGGTATCACCCGCCCTGGCGGCCGCCTCGAAGCTGGGCATCCGCGCCGTCTCCATGCCCTCGGTGGAGCAGTTCCTGTCCCTGCCTGACGACGAGCAGAAAAAGATACTTCCGGACGACTTCTCGGTGGCGGTGGTCGAGGCCGGCCGCGACGCCGGCTGGCATCAACTGGTGGACAAGACCGGCCTGATCATCGGCATGGAGCGCTTCGGCGCCTCGGCCCCGGCCTCCGAGCTTGCCCGGCAGTTCGGCTTCGACGATGAAGCCATCTTGAAAAAGCTGAGCGAATGGACAGGCTAGTCGGCCTTGATCCGGTGCACTTTCTTCTTGCCGGCCCGCAGCAGAACCATTCCGTCTGAAAGATCGTCCGAGGTTACCTTCTCATCGATGCCGGCGACCTTCTTTTCGCCCAGGCGGGCGCCGCCCTGCTGAACCAGCCGGCGCGCCTCGCTCTTGGACTTGCACAGCCCCACCTCGGCCAGAAGATCCACTACCAGGATCCCTTCGTTCAGACGCGAGGCCGGAATCCCGGTGGTGGGGATGTCCTCGGCGCCCTCCCCCGCCCCGGTAAAGGCGCTCTTGGCGCCCTTCAAAGCGCTTTCGGCGGCCGACTCCCCGTGGACTATTTTGGTCGCCTCGAAGGCCAGGGTTTCCTTGGCCCGGTTCAGCTCGGCGTCCTTGAGCTTGCCCAGCCGGCGAACCTCCTCCATGGGCAGGAAGGTGAAGAACGCCAGAAAGCGCTCCACGTCGCGGTCGTCGGTGTTTCTGAAGTACTGGAAAAACTCGTAGGGCGAGGTCCGCTCTGCGTCCAGCCACACCGCCCCGGCGGCGGTCTTGCCCATCTTCTCCCCGCCGGCGGTCTCCAATAGCGGGAAGGTCAGGCCGTAGGCGGGCTTGCCCTCGATGCGGCGGATCAGGTCCATGCCGGCCACGATGTTGCCCCACTGGTCGTCGCCGCCCATCTGCAGCACGCAGCCATGTTTCTGGAACAGCACCAGAAAATCGTAGGCCTGCAGCAGCTGGTAGTTGAACTCCAGAAAACTCAGGCCTTTCTCCAGCCGGATCTTGTAGCTCTCGTGGGAGAGCATCCGGTTGACCGAGAAGTGCCGGCCGATGTCGCGCAGGAAAGGAATGTACTGCAGCGGAAGCAGCCACTCGGCGTTGTTGATCATCATTCCACGGTCGCCGTCCAGATCGATGAAGCGCCCGATCTGAACTCTTAGCTTCTCGCCGAACTCGCCGATCTGCTCCTCGGTGAGCATCTTGCGCATCTCGGTCTTGCCGCTGGGATCACCCACCATGGTGGTTCCGCCGCCCAGGATGGCGACGGGCCGGTGCCCGGCCCGCTGCATGTGCGCCAGCGCCATCAAGGGCAACAGGCTCCCGGCATGCAGGCTGGGCGCGGTGGCGTCGAACCCGATGTAGCAGGTCACCCGCTCCTTGCCCAGCAGGGCCTCCAGCGCTTCGGCGTCGGTCACCTGGGATACGAAGCCCCGTTCCTTCAAGGTTGCGTAGACGTTGTCCATCAGCCGCTCTTTCCCTCCAGAAACACCTCGAGCACGTCCGGGTAGGCCTTTACGCGGAATACCAGATCCACCTCTTCTTCGGCGAGATCGCAGTTTTTCAGAAGTTCGGCGATTTCACCGACGGTTTTGCGGATGGCTTCGACCTTCTCCTGCTCCTCGGGCAAGTTCTCGCCGTCGAGGTTCTTGTTCAAATCGTCGGTCAGCGAGTAGAAATCGTTCTCGGAATCACCCAGCCGGTCTTCCAGGTAGTCGTCGAACAGGCGCTCGATGGCCTCGTCGACCTTGGGGCGTTTCTGCTCGTAGCAGAGGATCTCCAGCTTGGGCATCAGCTGGTTCAGCTTGGTCTGGCGGGGAATGGCCGTCCGGGCGGTTTCGTTGATGCGGATGATGACCGATTTGCTCCCGATCGAGCGCACCACCGGCCTGAACAGCTCCTGGAAGCGCTCGCGGGGAATGCGTTCGTGGATGCGTGCCATGGGATGCGGGCTCCTTTCGCGCTACAGCTTGCCACAATCCGGCTAAACCCTCAACCACGCAGGGAACTTTTCCGTCCGATAATGTGACTAGTTAAGCGAAACCGAAATCGCCTTCAAGCGTATGTAGATTGGATGAGATATCACTGGAGCCCGCCATGAAAATCCCGAAAATGCTAGCGATTCTGTTGTGCCTGTCCTGTTCCGGCATGTTCATCGATGGACGGCCCGCCGGGGCCGGGCTGGGGTACGGCTACTATTACTACAGCGACGCCGACCTGATCGACCTGACCCCGCCCAAAGCCCCCACCCTGTACAAGGGCAAGTGGGACCTGCAAGCCAAGCCCCACCCGCAGTTCAAAGCCGCAGAAAAGGAAATAAAGAAGAAGAACTTCCGGCAGGCCGAGCGCAAGTATAACCGCTTCATCAAGGCGGCACCCAACCACATCGACGTTCCCCAGGCCACCTTCCAGCGGGCCCGGGCGCTGTTCAAGCTCTCCTCCTTCGACGAGTCCTTGAAGCTGCTCAACGATTTTCTGGCCTCCAAACCGGGGCTTCTGTGGGAAGCCCGTTGCCGGAAAGTCCTGCATGAGCTTTACAACCAGATGCCCCACTACGCCTTCCGGCGCGGCAAGAAACTTCATTACAACCGCGAGCACCGCGAGGGCCAGCAGATCTATGTCTGGAACTACAACCGCCACCAGACCGTCCGCCAGCTTGAGACCGCCCGGCTTTCGTATTCACTTCTGATCAAGACCACCAACGAGCAGGCCGGGGCAAAGCAGGACTGCGATCTGTTCAAGGAAGCCATGGACAACAACCTGGACCTGGCCAAGGCGGTGCAGGCCCGCGGCGGGCGGATCTGGGACGGATTCGGGCCGGAGCAGGACATAGAGCCCCCCAAGGAAAACGCCGAGTACGACTTCGCCTGGCCCGAGCGCACCAAGATCATCTTCCTGCTGGAAGAAGTCGACAAGAAATCCACAGAAAAGAAGCGCGCCCAACTGGTCATCGAAGCCCGGCACCAGAAAGCGGTATTCTTGATGGCCCTTCCCGAGATGCCGCCGGTCGAATTGCAAAAGAAAACTCAGAAGAAAAACGAGGAGTGCAACAAATCCCGCAAGAGCGGCGACCCCATCTGCCAGCCGGATGTCTTCATCCCCGTACCCCGGCTGGATCCCCTCAAGCTGGTCGAGAGCATCGTGCGCGACTACCCCAATGGGCCCCACCTGGACCGATCCCTGGGCACCACCGCGCGCATCCTGGAAAGCCGCCACCGCTTCCTGGAGGCGGAAGAGCTCTACCAGAAACTGATCAAGCTGCACCCCAAGTCCAAATACGTCGGCGACGCCCGCGCCAGCCTCTACGAGCTGCGTAGGCGCTGGATCTCGGTTCATTCCAACACGGTCTTCACCCCGGGCAAGAAGCGCGAGGTCACCATCTCCGCCCGCAACCTCAAGACGATCAGCTTCGACGCCTACCGGACAAATTTAAAAAAGGCCCTGGCCAATCCCGGCGCTCTCTTGGATCCCAACCGCAACTTCGTCGACTTCGAGAAGAACTTCGGCCGGGTCAAGGCCGCCAAGAAATGGTTCGGGCGCAAGGTGGCTTCCTGGAAGTACACCGCCCACGACCGCGGCGATCACGTGCAGACCATGGGCACCACCGAGATTCCCTTCGAAGAAACCGGCGCCTACCTGGTTCACGCGAAAGGAGGCGAGGAAGAACACATATTCCTGGTAGTGCTGACCGACCGGGTCATGGTGGGCAAGCAGGACCGCGGCAAGGTGCACTACTGGATCACCGATTCCCAGACCGGCCAGCCGGTCGCCGACATGGACGTGGTGGTCAAGGAGACCTACTGGCTCAACAACAGCTACAAGGTGCGCATCGGCCGCTACCAGACCGACAAGAACGGCCGGGTCTCCCACCAGATGGTCAAGATCCGCTACGCCAGCTCGTCGAACGTCCAGGCCCTGGCCCAGGACGGGCGGCGCTTCGCCTTCTCCAATCGCCAGTACTGCTGGAGCCGGGGGCGAGGCCGCACCTACGACCAGAACCGCATCTTCACCGTCACCGACCGGCCGGTCTACCGCCCGGGGGACCGGGCCCATTTCAAGTTGATCGTCCGGGGCTACCATAAGGGCAAGAACGAAAACGTCCCCGGCGTCCGGGTGCGGGTGCAGATTACCAACCCGCGCGGCGAGATCCTCTACGACCAGACCCGCAAAACCGACAAGTACGGCGCGCTGCACGGCGCGCTCAAGCTGGACGAGGAAGCCACCCTGGGCGTCTACCGGGTCAACTCCTGGGTGGAGAAGGGCTACGGCTCCTACCAGTCCTCGGGCAGCAACTTCCGGGTGGAAGAATACAAGAAACCCGAGTTCAAGGTGACGGTCACCCCCTCGGCCCCCGACGCCCGGCCGGGCGCCAAGGTCCAGGCCTTCATCGAAGGGCGCTACTACTTCGGGGCGCAGGTGGCCCACGCCAAGGTCCAGTACCAGATCTACCGGCAGCCATACTGGCACGTGCACTACCCGCCCTCGCGCTACGACTGGCTCTACGGCCAGGGCTACGGAATCATCTACGAGCGCCCCTTCGAGCAGGGCACCGGGCAGGAGCTGGTGCAGGACGGTCACGGAACCACCGACGAGGCCGGCAAGCTCAAGATCGAGCTACCCATGGCTACCAAGGACGCCAAGCACGACTACCTGTACACCGTCCAGGTCCAGATGACCGACCTCAGCCGCCGGACCATCCACGGCAAGGGCGAGGTCAAGGTAACCAAAGATCCCTTCCACATTTTCGCCCGCACGCCGGAGGGGTTCTACTCGCCGGGTGACCGGGTGGAAATCGAGGTCGAGGCCCTCACCCCCCAGGACCGCCCGGTGCAGGCCCAGGGGTCCTGGACGGTCTACCGCCTGACCTACCCCGTCGGTGAGAAGGAAAAGGCCGAGAAGCTCGAAAGCCACGCACTTAAGACCGGCGCCTCCGGCCGCGCCTTCGTCGAGTGGAAGGCGCCGGAAGTGGGCCACTACCGGGTGGTCTTTGTCCTGCAAAGCGGTAAGGGGCCCAAGGTCGAGCATAAGCACTACCTGTACGTAACCAAGGGCCGCTTCGATCCCGGCCGTTTCAAGTTCCAGAAGATCACCCTGAAGACCGAGAAGCGCACCTACCTGCGCGGCGAGAAAATCCGCCTGATGGTGGGCATCCCCAAACCGGGCGGCAGCATCTGGCTGAGCCAGGAGGGCGGCGACGAGATCTTTGAAGAACAGGTTCTCAAGCTTCAGGGCACCGGAGCGGTGATCGAGATCCCCGCCGACGAGACCCGCGCTCCCAACTTCTTTGCCCGGGTAACCTATGTAGAAGACGGCGAGATCTTCACCGCCCAGCACGAGGTGTTCATTCCGCCCGGCGAGGAGGTTTTAAACGTTACACTGACGCCCGACCGGGCCACCCACCGTCCCGGGGAGAAGGGCACCTTCAAGGTCACCGTCACCGATCACAAGGGCAAGCCGGTCAAGGGGCAGATCAACCTCTCGGTCTTCGACGAGTCGGTGCTCTACATCCAGGGCGACACCACCGGCGACATCCGCAGCTACTACTACGGCGAGCGGCGCTACCTGGGCCTGTGGCTGGACAACTCACTGCAGATCTGGCATTTGGCCTCCCACTGGGCGCCCAAGCCCCCTAAATTCAAGATCGGCGGCCTGCCCTACGCCGGTGCAGGCTGGTACCCCTGCTACGGGCGCAATACCGTGGCGCTCGACGGCATCGGAATGGGCGCAACCGGCTGGGGCTACGGGCGCGGCGGCGGGGGGTACTATGCGCGGGCCAGCCGGGAGGGACGCCTGGCCCTGCAATCCAGCCCCCATTCGGTGGTGGTCACCGGGGCGCTGTCCCGGACGGTGTCCGCGGGCGAGGCGGCCGACGCCAGCTTCGCCGGCAACATACGCACGGACTCCACCGTGGTACGGGGGCCAGCGGCACCCGCGGCGCCGGTTTCGGTTCGCGAGTTCTTCGCCGACACCGCGCTGTGGCTCCCGGCGCTGGAAACTGACGACAAGGGCCGGGCTACCGTTGAGCTCGAGTACCCCGACTCGGTCACCACCTGGAAGGGCCGGGCCTTCGTCATCGACCGCGGGCGCAAGGTGGGCATGGCCTCGGTGTCGGTGGTCACCACCAAGCGGCTGGTGGCCCGCATCGAGACCCCCCGGTTCATGGTGGAGGGCGATCGCCTGACCCTGGCCGCGGTGATCCACAACGGGTTCGATAAGCCCCTGGACGTGGACGTCCGGCTGCAGCTGGAGGGCATCCAGCTGGCTTCCAGCCCCGACCTGCGAATGAGAATCCCCGCCGGCGCCGACATGCGCCACGACTTCTCCGCTTACGCGCTAAAAGCCGGCCAGGCCAAAGTACGGCTGATCGCCGCCTCGGCCAAAGAAAGCGACGCGCTGGAGAAGACCCTGTCGGTTCTGGAGTGGGGCGCGGAAAAGATGGTCACCGCCGCCGACCGGCTGAAGAAGGCCGGCGAGATCGACCTGGAGCTGAACCTCCCCGAAGAGCGCAAGGACGGCAGCGCCACCCTGACCATCGAGGCCTCTCCGTCCCTGGGCGGCGTCCTGCTGCGCTCGCTCCCGTATTTGATCCGCTATCCTTACGGCTGCATCGAGCAGACCATCAGCCGCTTCGTCCCCGCCGCGGTGGTGGCCCGCACGCTGAAGGAGGCCGGCGTCAAGCTGGAGCAGATCAAGCCGGTGCGCGGCAAGGCCACGGTCGCCAAGCACCTGGGCCGGCTGCCCTGGTACGCGGCCATCCGCTCCAGCGCCGAGCTTGAGGACATCATCCGGCGCGGCCTGCGGCGCATCGCCTCGATGCAGAACCCCGACGGCGGCTTCGGCTGGTTCTCCGGAACCGAGTCGGACCCCTACATGACCGCCTACGCCATCATGGGCCTGCACGAGGCCAAGGCCGCCGGCCACCCGGTGGACCCGAACATGCTGCGCCGCGCGGTCGAGTGTCTCCACGCCCAGAAGGAAGACCTTAAGGCCACCCACCTGGGAGTGTTCGTGGCCTACGCGGTCGGCCTGGAAGAACAGCCCATGCCCGACCTGCTGAAAAGGGCCTACTCGATCCGCGACAAGTTCTCTCCCTACGGCCAGAGCCTCCTGGCCCTGGCGCTTTACGACGCCGGGATGAAATCCAAGGCCCGCCGGGTTGCCGAGAACCTGGCCGACCTGGCCTGGGTGGACGAGGCCAACCACACCGCCACCTTCAAGGCGCCCCCCCGGCGCTGGTGGCTGTGGTGGTTCAACCGGGTGGAAGCCAACGCCTGGGCGCTGCGCGCGCTGGTAAAAATCCTGCCCAACCATCCCCACGTGGACCGCTTCGCCAACTGGCTCCTGAAGAACCGCTCGGGAAACCGCTGGACCAACACCAAAGACACCTCCATGGCAATCCTGGCCTTGACCCGCTACATGAAGAAACGCGGCGAGCTGAATCCCGACGCCACCATCACCGTCCTGGTAAACGGCCGGAAGATAAAGTCATTCCGCGCCACGAAGAAGACCGTCCTGGGCCTGGACGGCACGATTGTACTCCCCGACGAGGCCCTGAAATCCGGCCCGGTCAACGTGAAGGTGAAACTCACCGGTCGCGGACAGGTCTATGCCACCGCCTTTCTGGAGTACTTCACCAGGGAAAAGAAGATCAAAGGCTCGGGCTACGAGATCGGAGTCGAGCGCGGCTACTCCCGGCTGATCCCCAAGAAGGCAACCCGCAAGACCTGGAGCGGATCCACCATCCAGATCCGCGATTACGACCGGGAACCGTTGAAGGACGGCGACCGGGTCAAGAGCGGCGACCTGATCGAGGTGCGCATCGCCGTCGACAGCAAGAACGACTACAGCTACCTGGTCTTCGAGGACTTCAAGCCCGCCGGAATGGAGGCGGTGGCGCTCAAGAGCGGCAGCGAGTACGCCCACGGCACCTGGATGTACCGCGAGCTGCGCGACGAAAAGGTGGTCCACTTCCTGTGCTCCCTCCCCCAGGGAACCCAGGTACTCACCTACCGCCTGCGCGCCGAAATCCCCGGCACCTTCCGCATCCTCCCCCACCGCGCCTACGCCATGTACGCCCCCAGAATCAAAGCCATCTCCGACTCCGCAACCATGGGCATCGTTGACTAAAACGCGTCCGCGTCCGCGTCCGTGTTGAACGTCTAAATTATACCTGCTATCCTGATCTCCAGCAGGAGGGGATAATGACCGAAGAAAAAATGCGCAATCTGGGCTCCGAACCCCCACCGCAAGCGCCGCACAAGAAGAAGAGAACCTGGAAGAAGCCCTTCACCATCCTGATCGCCATCATCGGGATCGCCGCTTCCACCTACACCGTAGTGGGGGCGGTAAAAGGCTGGTTCAATCCCGAGCCCGATCCGATCGCCAAGCTGGACGAGATCGACAAGAAACTGACCGCCAAAAGCGAGGACCAGCACCTGGTCAACCAGGTCTCCCGCCGGGTGACCGAGTTCTCCGACCAGTTCAAGCGAATCCAGAAGAGCATGAAGGACATCCGCCGCCTGGACAAATCGCTCTCGTCCACCGGACCCTCGGGCAAGATTCTCACCCCCGAGCAGCAGAAGCTGATCGAAGCCAGCCACCAGAAGGAAACCGAAGAACTGCTCCAGTTGGTCGAGAAAACCAGGGAGATGGCCGCGGGCTTCTGCGAATCGGTGGAAGAGGACGAGACCCTCTCCAGGGTCGAATCACAAGACTCAAAGACCGCCCGCACCAAGGCCCGCGCCCTGAAGCAAGTCACTGAAGTAAAAGAGAAATACCTGCCGGAGCTGGAGAAGCTCCAAGATAAACACTCGAGCTAGCGCACTTCCTCCAACCCGAACGTAACGAAAGCATCGGTCAAGGAGAGATTCTGCGCCCGGATCCAGGCCGGGCTGCGGCCGATGTTGGATATGCGCACCTCGCTGATTATCCCGTCCCAGGGTTGATACTCGCCGTGATTGGAAGCGATCCGGGCGATCTTGCCGGCGTCGGTTGAAATCGTCCCGGTGCGGGTGTTGCTGCCGGCCAGGGTTCCCTTGAAATACAGTTGCATCCCCGCTCCGGCGTAGGTGGCCGCCGAGTAGAACCAGTCCCGGGCAGTGACGTTGCCGGAGGTGGCAACCAGGGTGTGGGTCGTTCCGTTCAACTTGAGACGGAAGCGTAGGCGGCTCCCGTTGCTCAAGGACAACATCCACCAATGGTTGCTCTCGCCGGAGCCGTCGGACTTGGAAACCAGACGCTCTTCGGCGGTGGCGGTGTTAGCAAAGGCATAGGCTTCGATGGTAATCCCGTCGTTTCCCGAGGCCCCGACGATGTCCAATCCGCCCAGGTTCACGTAGTCGTCGTCGCCGTCGAAAGAAACCGCCAGGTCCCCGTGTTCCCCCAGTTGATTGAGAACGCAGCCGCTGCTGTAGGTTCCGTTTTTCCGGTTGATGGTCGAGTCGTAGGCGGTGCCCCCGCCGGTCTCCGCCAGGTGCCAGACGCCCTGGTAGAAGCGGTCCCAGACGCCTTCGGGGTTCTGGCCGTCGGGGGCCGAGGAGTTGCCGTAGTACATCCAGATGTGAGTCTTGTCGTTGGCGGGGATGTGGGGCACCGCCACCCAGACCACCGAGTCGCCCGACTCGTTCCACACCTCGATCTCGTGGGGCAGGATCCTCTGCAGGTCCGCGTCGACGAAGCGCAGGTCCTCGCCGTCATCCTGGGTGCGGTTGTAATCGATCCGGGTGCCGTCCAGCTTGATCATCACCGGGAAGTGTTTAAGCTCCCGGGCCTGCCCGGTGTTGTCCAGAGACAGCATCCGCCGCCGGGTCCAGCCGTTCAGCGGATTGCGGTAGGCCACGAATGTGCTGTCCTCGACCTCCCGCCCCTCCGGCGGCGTGTCCCAGGCGCAGTCGATGAACGCATCCACCGGGGTGCCGGGTACGTCCTGGGCGGTGAAGGCATACTGACCCAAGACGTTTTCCGAGAAAGAACTGAAACTGATGTTGCCCGCGCCGTCGCAAAATTGCGCTCCCGACAGGGTGATGTGATCGACGTCGATCTTGTCGTTGACGGTGCCCATGTCGAAGCGGATCCCCAAGGAAGGGTTGCGGTTGACCGCCGGGTCCAGCTCCGAGAGGTTGAGGCAGATTTCCCTGCAGCTGTTGTCGGGACCGGGGTTGCCCGCCTGGGCGAAGGCCCGCTGCCATCCCGAGCCCGCATCGTACTCGACCACCAGGGCCTTGGCGGTGCTCCCGCCGGTATCGCCGAAGTAGAAGCACAGCCGGACGTCCCCGTCGAGGCTGGAGGCATCCAGGTAGCGCTCGAAAGTCCCGGCGGTGGCGTCGGCCTCAACCCGGCTGCTTGCGTCGTAGCAATTGAAGGATGTCGGGCACTTGAGCGTTCCGGTGACCGTCCAGCCGTTCCAGCCGTCGGTGAGCGGATCCGGGCAGTCGTTGAAATCCTCTGTAAATACAGTGTAATACGTGGGCGAGCAGCCCTCCACCCAGCCCTTCACCAAGACGTTGTCGACAAACATCATCCGGTGGTCGTTCTCCGAGTGGCCGATGATCCGGATTGTCACGCTTGAATTATCGTTCGCCCAGGAGTTGAGGGTATTCGAACAGTAGCGGTAGAAGATGCCGTCCACGCCGTCCTGAGGTTCGTCCAGCTGGCACAGGATCTGATCTAGGCCGCTGGTTTCGTCATAGGCGTAGACCAAAATCGCCTGGTGGTCGTTGGCGTTGACGTCGGCGATGTCCAGGCAGACCTGGATGTTTTCCAGGCCGCTGAAGTCGTAGGTTTTCTCCAGGCGCCACTCTTCGTGGGCGCCGCCGCAGTTCTGGGCCTTGTCGGTGCGCAGGGCGGTGTTGCCGGCAAAATCGTTGCAGAGAGTGTTGAACTGATCGCAGCAAGTCTTGGCCTGGTTGCCGCCGAAGGTGCAGTTGTCCACCGAGTCCGAGCAGTGGTTGCCCGGGATCAGTGTCCAGCCGTTCGAGGTGCAGCCCTCGAAGTCGGTGCGGTCTACGATCACCAGGCCCACCTTGGAGGTGCAGCTCAGGCAGTTCTCCTGGCCGGTCAGGCCGAGCTGGATGGTGCAGTTGGAGACGTCGGTGTTCATGAGGTCGACCGGGTTACTGCAGGCAAGATCCATCGAGGCCGGCGGGGTGACGCAGCCGAAGGCGTCCAGGCTGCACTCCGGCCGGCACAGGTCGCCCTCGTTCGGACAGTCGGCGTCGGAGGTGCAGGTCAGGTCGGCGCAGGTGTCGGTGCCCTCGTCGCAGGTTTCCCCGGACTGGCAGGGGTCGCCGGTGTGGTCGCAGACGCCGCTCCCGTCGCACTCCTCGGCTCCGTTGCAGTACAGCCCGTCGTCGGTGCAGGGCGTGCCCGCTCCGGTGGGCTCGCACTGGTCGGTAGTGTCGTTGCAGTTGGTCAGGCACTCGGTGGTGCAGGGGTTGCCGGTGCCCACGCAGTTGCCCGAACCGTTGCAGGCGTCGGTTTCGGTGCAGTAGAAGCCGTCGTCACAGGGAGTTTCGCCGGCCTTGGGCCGGGGCTCGCAGGAGTCGGTATCCTCGTTGCACACCCCGTCGTTGCACTGGTCGCCGGCCCCGGAGCAGTTGCGCTGCGGGCCGGTGCAGGTGCCGCCGGAGCAGGCGTCCGGGTTGGTACAGAACAGGAGGTCGTTGCACGGCTGCCCCTCGTTGGTGGGCAGCTTCTCGCAGCGCTGCATGCCCTCGTTGCAGAAGCCCTGGTTGCACTGGTCGTCCTCGCCGCTGCAGTCGCGCGACTCGCTGCTGGTGCAGCTTCCGTTCTGGCAGGTTTCGTTCACGTTGCAGTACAACCCGTCGTCGCAGGCCTGACCCGGGTTGATGGGATTGGCCACGCACTGGTCGCCGGCCTCGTCACAGGAGCCCTGGTTGCACTGGTCGTCCAGCCCGCTGCAGTTCAGCGGATCGCCGCCGCACACGCCGTTCATGCACTGATCGGGGTTGGTGCAGTACAGCCCGTCGTCGCACAATGTCCCGTTGGTCACCAATGAAGTCAGGCAGGTATTGTCGGTATCGCAGGTGTTGACCGTGCAGGGATTGCCGTCGTCGCAGTCCGGGTTGCTCTGGCACTGCTGGCAGTCGGGATCGGCGCCGTCCACCATCCGGTCGCAGTCGTTGTCGACGGTGTCGCCGCAGTTGGCGTTTCCGTAGGGGCCCTCAGCGCCCGGCCGGGGCACCAGCAGGTTGGCACAGGAGTCGCCGGCCTCGTCGCAGGAGTCGTCGGTGCAGGGGTCGCCGTCGTCGCAGTCTCGCGCCTGGGAACTTTGGCAGCTTCCGGCTTGGCAAGTCTCGTTCACGTTGCAGTACAACCCGTCGTCGCAGGCCTGGCCCTCGTTGATCGGGGAGGCCGCGCACTGGTCGCCGGTCTCGTCGCAGACTCCCTGGTTGCACTGGTTGGTCAGACTGGAGCAGTCCCGGGCGGCCCCGGCGCAGGCTCCCAGGCCGTCGCAGGAGTCGTTGACTGTGCAGAACAGCCCGTCGTTGCAGGGCGTCCCGGCTATCAGCGGATCGCCGACGCAGGCGTCCTGCTGCTCGTCGCAGATCCCGTCCACGCACCCGCCTCCGGCGGAGCTGCAGTCGCGCGGATCGCCCCCCAGGCACTCGCCCCCGCTGCAGCGCGAGTTGACGGTGCAGTACAGCCCGTCGTCGCACAGATCCCCGTCGGCCATCGGCTGGGCTTCACAAGCCTGAGCCGCCTCGTTGCACACTCCCGCCACGCATTCCGCCGCCACGCTGGAGCAGTCCCGTTCATCACCTGTGCAAACCCCCGCCTGACAAGCGTCGTTCTCGGTGCACCACAGGCCGTCGTCGCACGAAGTTCCATCGGACTTGGGAACGGCGATGCAAATGTCGTTGTCCTCGTCGCATCCTCCGTCGTTGCACTGATCCGCCTCGGCGCTGCAATCCAGGGATCCGGTCCGGCACCACCCGTCGACGCAGGTCTCGACCCCGTTGCAGTACAAACCGTCGTCGCACTCGGCATCATCGGTGCACGGCTCACCGGAAGCCCGGATCCTCACTACGTCCGGCTCGGAATCCAGGCTGCCGTCGTTGACCGTCAGCCGGACCACCCAGACACCCACCGCATCGGGAGTCAGTCCGGTGGTAATACCGGTTGGAGAGCTCAGTTCGGCCGTGCCGTCTGTTGGCACCGCCACCAGCTCCCATTGGTAGGTGAGTTGCTTACCCTCCGGATCGTAGCTCCCGCTTCCGTCCAGCAGCACCGGTACAAAGAGGTCCGCCGTCATGTCCGGCCCCGCCAAAGCCACCGGGGCCCGGTCGGGGCCGGTTGATTCGCCGGCACAACCGGCGAGCAGACCCGACAAGACCAGTACCAGTGCCGACTTCCGAAGCATGTTCTAAAGATTATACCGAACTAGCTGAAAAAGCTACCGTATGGAAACCTGACCCCAGGTGAAGAGACCGGAAACGTCGCTGGGGCTTACCACTCCTTGGATGAGGAATGAAGAAGACTCTTTGGTGTTGAGCCGTATGCGGCCCGCGGCCCCGCCACCGCCTCCGGAGTTGCCCCCGCTCCAGTCCGACGACTCTTCTTCCCCCGGGGATCCGTCGGCATACTCACCCGCCCCGCCCCAGCCCCCGTCTCCGGCCTCATTCGAGCCGTTGGGCCAGGAGCCCCGGCCCCCTTCGGCCCGCTCGAGGTCTTCGCCGCCTTTCTGGCCAGCCTGGCCAGAGTCGCTGGAGCTTCAAGTGCAGTCGCCGCCGCCACCCCCTCCGCCGTTGGCCGCCAGGAAAGCGGTGGTGCCGATCTGGATCTCCACCGCCTCCAGCAGTATGCCGCCTCCGGCTCCGCCCCCGGACCCGCCTCCACTGATGGTTTCGCGGCCCCCGTCGCCGGCCACAGTCACTCCGCCGGGCGCGCTGATCCAGATGTGGCCGCCCGCCGAAAGCTGCACCGCGCCGCCGCCGCCCCCACCGCCGCCGGGTGAACTTCCTGCCCCGGGCACATTCGTGCCACCGGCGCCCCCGCTGCCGCCCGTCAACGGAACCAGCTCGGCCAATCCATTTACCGCCCCGCCGTCTCCCGGGGCCAAATTGACCTCCCCGGACTGGATGCGGCAGCTCAATCCACCACCGTCCCCGCCCCGTCCGCCGTGGCCCCCGCCGCCGCCTCCCGCCGAGCACAGGGACGGGCAACTGTCGGTGCCGTCCTCCGCCGCCTTGCCGCCGCCGGGCCCCGCGCCGGCTCCCCCCACCGGCCCGCCGTCCCAGCCGCCGGAGCCTCCAGAGCTTCCCAGGGCCGAGGCGTCGATCACGCCCGAGCAATCGACGTCGCCGCAGGCCAGCAGCGCCAGGGCGTTTTCGCCCTCCACCAGCAGGTCGGCCTGCAGGTCGATGTTGTTGAAAGCGAACACCCCGATCCCCGGGCGGCCGGCCCCCTGGGATACGACGTGGAACGCGATCTGGGCGGGGGCCACGCCGGTGATCGTCCCGTTTTCGGTGTCGATGGTGGCTCCCGAGGTCAGCACCAGGTCGTTGGAGTTCTCGCACAGCCACGCGGCATCCACGTTGGAGGGGGCCAGCCGGTTGCAGCGGTCGGGATTGGCGTCGGAATTGCATCCCAGCTCGCAAAACTCCCTGGATATTTCGTCGCCCTCCCCGTCGTACCCGACCAGATCGTCGCCCTCGCAGACGATCCGGCTGGGCCCCTCCCGGGCCCGGATGCGCAGGACATCCGGGTCCGACTCCGACATTCGGTCGCTCACCGTGAGCCGGACAATCCACTCGCCGGGCAAGTCGGGCATCAACCGGGCCCGCTGCAGCAGCCGGTTGGTGATTACCGCCCGGGCACCCGGCGGCCGGGCCAGCACGTCCCACTCATAGCTCACCAACCGGTCCCCGTCGGGATCGAAGCTGGCCCCGGCGTCTAAAACCACCGGCTCCAGGACCGTCACCACCCGGTCCCCGCCCGCCACCGCCACCGGGGGCCGGTTGGGCCCGCTGGCCTCTCCGCCGCAATTGCAGATGAATGCTCCGGCAGTAACGACCGCGACCAGCACTCCCCGCATCAAAACACCTTTCCGCCCGGCCGAGGGGAAACTAAAGGTCTTCCTCGGAGCCGAAGGTTATCAGCAAGTCCCGCATGGAATCATGCTGGGCGTCCAGCCAGTCGTCCGTGCGGTACACGTTGGAAATGCGCACCTCGTCGATGTATCCCTGGAACTCCCGCGAGGACAGGCCGGGGTTCTCCCCGATCCAGAACTGGGTGTTGATGGCGTCCAAATTGCCGCTGACTACCTCGGAGGCGATCTCGGCCGCGTCCCAGTACAAGCGCCGTTCGGAGCCGTCGTATAGTATCGCCACGTAGTTCCAGTCGTTGTAGTCACCGTCGTAGGTGTACATGCCGCCCTGGTTTCCGTTTACTCTCAAGCGTCCGTGCCAGCCGTTGTAGCCGCTGTCCCACCAGATCTGCCAGTAGCGGCCGTCGCTGCCCGCCCCGACGACGTGGCAGTAGGTAACCGGCTCGCCGGTGGGCCGGGCCCAGGCCTCGATGGTGATCTCGTCTCCGGTAATCTGCAGCCCGGTATTGGGCACCACGATGTGGTCGTTGTCCCCGTCGAAGTACTGGGCTCCGGAGATAATGCCGCCGGCGCTCGAGTTGCCGGATTGGGAGCCGTCGTTGCCGTTGCCGGTGGAGTCGGAGTAGGTACTCCCGGTCTCGTCCAGGTGCCAGACGGCCACGTATCCCGCGGTCCAGACACCCGGGGGATCCTGGTCGTCTTCGGCCGCGGGGTCGCCGTAGTGCATCCAGATGAAATCGGTGTCGGAGCTGGCGTCGATCTGCGGAACCTTGACCCACACGTAGGAGGTCCCCGACTCGTTCCATTCCTCGATCTCATAGGGCAGTGGAGTGCTGCCGTCGTCGTCGAAGAAGCGCAGGTCCTCCCCGGCGTCCTGCGTCTGGGTATAGTCGAACCAGGCGCTGTCCAGGACCACCAGCACCGGGAAGTCCAGCAGGTTGCTGCCCCGGGAGCCGTTGCCGAAGGTGAGCCGCCGCCGCTTGAAGCCCGCCCCTTCGCGATAGTGCACCGTGAACACGTCGCTGAAACCGGCATCCGGGTCCCAGTGGCAGGTGATGTCGGCGTCCAACTGCTCCCCATAGGTGTCGGTGGCCGTGAAGCCGTAATTGCCCCCGCCGTCGTCCGAAGGCGGACTGGACAAAGCCACCACCGCCGGTCCCGCCGTGCAGTAGCGCGCCCCGGTAACGGTCACCCCGTAGACTACGATCTCGCCGTCTGAGCTGTCGAACTGGAAGCGGATCCCCAAGGAGGAATTGTTGTTCACCGCGGGATCGATGTCTGACAGGTTCTTACAGATCAGCCGGCACTGACTGTTGGGCCCCATCCGTCCGGCCTGCTGCCAGGCCTCCGTCCAGCCGGAGCCCGCATCGAATTCCAGGGTCAGCCAGTCGGATGTGGTGGTGTCTTTGTAACCCAGCTGGAAACATACGGTCACTTCCCCGTCCAGTTCGGAGGCGTCTACCACGGTTTCCATGTCAAAGGAATCCCGATCCGCCTCGATGCCCGGCGACCAGCCCGACTCGTTACTGCAGTCTAATCCCGGGCAAATCCAGTCGCCGTTGGAGAACGACCACCCGGTGGTGTCGCATTCGCCGGGGGTGTTGAAGTCCTCGTCAAGGACGGTCACCATATCGGGAGCGCAGCCGCCGCCCCATCCGCGCAGGACGATGTTGTCCAAATACATGATATCGTTGTCGTCGTTGGAGTGCAGCACGAAAGTCAGGATGGTGTCCGCCTGATCCTCGGTCCAGGAGGGCAGGGTTGCACAGTAGTTGTAGAAGAAATCATCGACATCGCCCTGCAGGTTGTCTCCATCCAGACAGAAGATCTGCTCCCACGTGCCGGCAGTCGGGTTGTTGAGGCCGTCGACATACAACTGTATCGACTCGTTGCCGGTGGCCTGGTTGTCGGCAATGTCGAAGCATATCCACAGGTCGGTCAGCCCACTCAAATCGAAGGTCTTGGTCATGCGCACCTGCTCGTCGCAGCCGCTATCGTTGGCCCGCACCACCGTCGGGCTGAAGGCCGTGTCGGCGCAAATATGGCCCAAGAAATCGCTGCAGCAGTTGCGGTCCCCGCCGGAGAGAGTGCAGTTGTCCGCGTGGTCGGTGCAATTGTTTCCGCTGATGAGGGTCCAGCCGTCCAGGTCGCAGTTGCCCGCCGCATTGCTGAAGTCGGTGACGTCCACGGTGGTCACGCCCACTTCGGCGGTGCAGGTCAGGCAGTCGGCCTGGCCGGTGTTGTCGCCGCCGGCGAGGGTGATGGTGCAGTTGGACGCGGCCGGGGTGGGCAGGCCCACCGGGTCCTCGCAGACCAGGGTGAGGGATCCCGGCGGGGTGACGCAGCCGTTGGCCCGCGGGGAGCAGGACGGCCAGCAGATGTCCCCCGGCGGGCAGTCGGTGTCCGCCGTGCAGACGACCTGCACGCAGGTATCGCCGGTCTCGTCGCAGGACTCGGTCGGGAGGCAGGGATCGCCGGTTCCCTCGCAGGTCCCCGCCCCGTCGCAGGTGTCGGTGGCGGTGCAGTACAGGCCGTCGTCGCAGCCGATCCCGGAATCTTCGTAGTTGGGATCGCAGGTCCCGGCCCCGTCGCACTCGTCGGGGTGGTCGCAATCCGAGTCGTTTCCGTCGCCGCAGGATGTACCGGCGCCTTCGGGCTCGCAGCTCCCGAAGCCGTCGCAGTCGCCGGTGTAGCACTCCACCAGGGGACAATCGCCCTTTATATCGTTGCCGGCCGCCTGGTTTTCGCAGCTGCCCGCGACGCACCACATGCACGGGGGGCAATCGCTGTTGTCGAAGCAAGTCACGCAGCTGTCGGTCTCCTCCACGCAGGTTTCGCCGGCCCCGCAGGGATCGCCCGACCCCTGGCACACTCCCGAGTCGTTGCAGGCGTCGGTGGCCGTGCAGTATAGCCCGTCGTTGCAGCCGGTTCCCTCCGGCTCGTGGTTGGGCTGGCAGGTGCCCGAGCCGTCGCAGGTGTCCGGGT
>Ga0272442_10000833_pt1 | contig 48211 bp, 37 predicted proteins | sample SSMForm2O_FD_200262 | JGI IMG/M metagenome (GOLD analysis project Ga0272442, IMG submission 200262) | Marine sediment archaeal communities from Little Sippewissett salt marsh, Falmouth, MA, United States - SSM-Form-2O | ecosystem: Environmental > Aquatic > Marine > Wetlands > Sediment ... | reverse complement strand
TTCCGAAAACTGGTTAATTTCAAAGTCATGGTACCAAACCTAACAAGCGGCATATATATGTTCTATAGAACATATGCATAATAATATACGATATCTACAAAAATAAGGCAAGGAAGTTTATTCAGGCGGGCGAGCAGGCAAATAGATGCGGAGCGGCCTAACGAAAATGGAAATCTTTCTGGTTGAAGGGGATTTGTGAATTCGGCTATAATCCGGGTTCAATTTAAGAAAAGCAGATAAATCAACACGTATAGCCAGCAGCGATTGGACAGATAAAAAGTATTTTCTATGCTGTCGACACCTTGAAAAATCATCCTCAAATGGGTCGAATAGTACCCGAAGTCGGCAAGGATACCTTCAGAGAATTATTTGTTTTTCAATACCGAATCGTTTACGAAATTCAAGAACCTCAAATTCATATCCTTGCCGTTTTACACGGCAAACGTCTATTTAGAGAAGAAAACCTATAGAATCACAAATACCGGTGTATCAACATAATAACATGCGCATGTGTTTGAATGTAAGATCGAAGGGATTTTGAAACTAAACCCAAAATTTCCAGGACAACCACAAGCAAAAGATCTATTGCATTTTCAGATCAGTCATTTTCTAATATTGTGAAGATATTTTTCAAATAGTGTTAGAATCGGTTGGATTTCTTGGTTTATTATATAATATATAACATCTCTCTCGTATCTTTTGCTGGAACTCATCGGTGGCTTGATGAAAATCAATCAGATCCACTCGAAAGGGCAAATCAGACTCGCTAAAATCCTCCTTCAATGCGCTTATTTTACTCAGAGGAAGGGGTGCTTTGTCAACCAGGGCCAGATCGAGGTCGGAGGATTTTCCCGAGTTTCCATTCACCCTGGAGCCATAGGCTAATACTGTAACTTGGGGAACATGCTTATCCAAAATACTACGGACAACTTCAAGTTGTTCATTGGTCAGATCAATCATTGCGCCGTTCCAGTTCCCGGTAAAGTGCTTCGGCATCATCTATAAATCGAGTAGCTGCATCATAGACCTGTTCTGCAGAAGATTCGGCATAGGTATGCACGGTAAGATTGCGGGCCTCGTGATATTCGAACCAAGCCTGGGGGTCCGAAATCAATTTTCTCTCGGCCGCAAGGCGATACAAATCTTTTCGACTCAAGGCATTGACTTGCTCTGCTCCCACATCTTCCCTTAGGCGGCGCTGAAGTAACTTCCAGGCTATTTCATAGGTATATTCAAAGCGATGGATGGCGGAATCACGAATAATATCGTCCTTGTCCAGTGCCAGAACTTTTTGTAACGAATCAAGAGCTTTCCGAAAACTGGTTAATTTCAAAGTCATGGTACCAAACCTAACAAGCGGCATATATATGTTCTATAGAACATATGCATAATAATATACGATATCTACAAAAATAAGGCAAGGAAGTTTATTCAGGCAGGCGAGCAGGCAAAAAGATACGGAGCGGCCTAACGAAAATGGTAATCTTTCTGGTTGAAGGGGATTTGTGAATTCGGCTATAATCCGGGTTCAATTTATGAAAAGCTGATAATTTAATACACATAACCAGCAGCGATTGGACAAATAAAAAAGTATATTCTATGCAGTCGATTCACAACGCAATGGAGACGATGAACTCTTTGGTCTGGGGGCCGGTTATGATCGTACTGCTGGTGGGGACGGGGTTATATCTAACGGTATGGCTGCGTTTTGTGCAATTACGATATCTTAAACACGCGGTCCGATGTATCCTGGGGGTATATGACGATCCGGATGAAAAAGGGGATATTTCACATTTTCAGGCGCTGTGTGCGGCGCTTTCGGCTACGATCGGGACGGGAAATATTGCTGGAGTTGCAACGGCAATCGCGCTGGGGGGACCGGGGGCGGTATTCTGGATGTGGGTGACGGCGCTGGTGGGGATGGCGACGAAGTTTACGAGCTGTTCGCTGGCGCTGAAATATCGGGTGATTCATAAGGACGGCAGCGCTTCGGGGGGGCCGATGTATTTTCTGGAGAAAGGACTGAATCTACGCTGGCTGGGGATTCTGTTCGCGTTGTGTGCGGGGTTTGCTTCGTTTGGAATCGGTTGTGCGGTGCAGTCCAATTCGGTGGCTGATGGTCTTTTGGGCCTGGCGCCGGTAAGTTGGCAGGAAATTTGTGTGCCAAAAGGATATCCCCTGCTGGGCGGCATGGTACTTTTAAAACTGCTGATAGGGGTGGTAATGGCAATTCTGGTGGGGGCGGTCATTATCGGGGGGATCAAGCGGATTGGGCTGGTGGCCTCCCGGATTGTACCTTTTATGTGTGTGCTCTATGTAGCTTCTGCTCTGGTGATATTGTTTTTGAATATATCAGCTATCCCTGCTGCCTTTGGACAGATATTTCGCTATGCCTTTACACCGGTTGCGGCAGGCGGAGGATTTTTCGGAGTAGTGCTGAGCTGCACCATCCAAAAAGGTGTGGCGCGGGGCGTGTTCAGCAATGAGTCCGGTCTGGGCTCGGCCCCGATGGCTCACGCGGCGGCCAAGACAACTGAGATGGCGCGGGAAGGGTTTGTGGCCATGCTGGGGCCCCTGATCGATACGCTGATCATTTGCACGATGACGGCACTGGTGATTATTACCTCGGAGGCCTGGCAGGTAAAAACCAGCAAAGGTGAATTGCTCTACGGGCCCGGTGGGCGGGGGATGCCTATGAAAATGATGGTAGATGGCGAAATTATCAGTGTGGTAGGTACGGTCGATAATGAGCCAAAACCAATTTTAGATAAAAACGGACAACCCTATCCCATACCAACCAGTGCATCCCTGACAGGTGAGGCGTTTAAGGCGGGACTGCCTGTGGGGGGAAGTTTGATCGTCTCAATTAGCCTGGTCTTTTTCGCGTTTTCGACCATTATTGCCTGGAGTTATTACGGCGATCGGTGTTTTGAATATCTATTAGGTCCCCGTGCGGTAACCCCCTACCGATATGTTTACTGCTTGGCTGTAATTCTCGGTACCATAAGCGGATTGGATCTGGTTTGGATGATTGCTGACAACTTGAATGCGCTTATGGCGGTGCCAAACCTGATTGCGCTGATCGGCCTGGTTGGAGTGGCGGCAAAAGAGACAAAAGACTATCTGCAACGAATGCGACAGAGTCACGAACTTTAAGAAAGCAGTGGAGACTGAAAGATGCGAAAGTTGATTTTTGTTCCGGCGTTTTTTGCGTTAGCTATACAATTATTTGTGCTTCCAACTAGCAGATTAGAAGCAGGACAACTTGTTCCCGGCAAAGTTATCTCGTTAGATGGTGACAATTGGTCGCTGGCGACCGATCCTGATAATGTGGGCAAAGATCAGAAGTGGTATAGCCAGCCACAAAAAGATGCGAAAGTAACGAAGGTTCCCTGGATCATCCAGGATGCGTTTCCCGGTTATCACGGTATAGCCTGGTATTGGCGGGAATTTGAGGCGCCGGCCAACCAACATAAAGACGGGCGATACTTGTTGCGTTTTGGGGCGGTTGACTATAAGGCCGAGGTGTGGGTGAATAATGCCAAGGTAGGCGAACATGAAGGGGGCGAAACTCCGTTTACTGTGGATATTACCAAGACGGTGAAGATAGGAACTAAAAATTGTCTGTCGGTTCGGGTCCTTAACCCGACCAATGACCCGATTGACGGAATTACTTTGGGGGAAACTCCGCACCGTTGCAAATTCATGCCCTATCGTGCGGGGTCAGCATATAACCATGGAGGGATCACCGGTTCGGTAGAATTAATTATAGCTCCGGCAATTAGAATTGAAGATTTGTACGTCAGGGCCGATCCGGCTACGGGCATGATAAGAATCAGGGCCACGGTCCATAACGCCACTAAAAAAACAACTAAAGCAAATCTGCAATTTACAGCAGCCCCGGCGGCAAACGGGGAAACCATCTCAATTGCCGCAATACAAAAATCGCTACTTGCCGGAACCACCGTGGTAGAAACCACTTTGCAAATCAATAATCACCGTCTTTGGGAACTTAATGATCCGTATCTCTATCGCGTAACCGCCAGCGTCAGGACGAATGAATCAGATTCTGTGGATGAATGTTCGGTGCGTTGTGGTTTTCGCGATTTTCGTTTTAAGAATGGGTATTTTCGTTTAAACGGCCGCCGTATTTTTCTGCGTTCCAGTCATACCGTCAACCATTACCCAATAGGTTTGCAATTTCCACATGATCCGGATTTGGCACGGCGGGACCTGCTCAACGTCAAGGTGATGGGATTCAATATGGTGCGTTTTATCTGGGGGGGATCGCTTCGTTATCAGTTGGATCTTTGCGATGAAATAGGGCTTATGGTTTACCAGGAGCATTTCGGCAGCCATCAAATGACCTGTAAACAACCAACACTGGGAGAACGTTTTGATCAATCCATATCGGAAGTTATTCTGCGGGATCGTAACCATCCCAGTATTGTCATCTGGGGGTTGTTAAATGAAATTAAAAATAATGCCCAATTCCAGCATGCGGTACAATCTTTGCATTTAGTTCGTTCACTGGACGCAGACCGCATGGTTCTTCTCAACAGCGGAAGATGGGACAGCCAATATGAGATCGGTTCGATCTGCAATCCGGGCTCGAACAAATGGGAACCGCTACTGGGTGTGGAAGGGCCCCAAAAGGTATTCGACGTCAATGAAGATATCCCCTTCAATAGCAAAGTTGACGTAAAAGCGGGTGATACGCTGGATTTTGTGGTGGGGGTCGGGGCAGATGGATGCGGGGCAGACACGACACCGGTCGAAATTATTATCAGCGAGGATAAACTGCAAAAAGAATCCGGTTTAAAAACCTGGAATATTACCAAAGATATAAGTTTTACAAAGAATCCTAATGGCGCATGGTCTTATGGCAGCGCAAAAAGGCCGGAAGACAGACAAAATCCAGATACCAGTGATATGATATTGTTCACGGATTTGTTGCCTGAGGCCGGCGTTGGCTGGTGGCATTTTGCACCGGCTAGAAAATACAATGTTCCGGCAATTTTCCACAACACGACACAAAAAGAACTACACGGTTGTCCGAGCGGATTTGTGGCAATGCACGGCGGTGCTGCCAAAGAAATCTGTATTGCCCGCTGGACGGCTCGGTACTCGGGCAGGTTCCGGATATCAGGTACCTTTTATCACGGCGATCACGGATTTTGCGATTATTACGTGATACACAATAAAAACAAAGTTCTGTTCCGTCACGTGCTTCCACCCAAAGCCGGCACATATAGCGGTATAGGCGGGTATCAAAATCTGACGGGAGATGCGCACTTTTATCCGAGAATACCACAGCAAGCGGATATGACCCGTATTTTGCGACAGATGGGTAACGACTGCCCTAAACATGTTTTCCTTACGGAGTATGGGATCGGTAGTGCGGTAGATTTATGGCGTACAGTCAGGCATTTCGAGCAACTGGGTAAGGAAAACCTGGAAGATGGGCAATTTTACGCAGACAAACTGAATAAATTTTCGGCGGACTGGAAAAAATGGCGGCTGGATGAATGCTTTGCCAGGGAGACCGATTATTTTGCCGAAAGCCTGGCCCGAATGGCCTGTCAACGTAGCCTGGGTCTAAATGCCATTCGGTCCAATCCGAATCTGGTAGGATATAACCTGACAGGTATGATCGATCATGTAATGACCGGTGAAGGTTTAACTACACCGTTTCGGGAATTTAAGCCCGGCACGATAGAAGCTGTCTCTGACGGGTTTGCTCCTTTGCGTCTGTGTCTTTTTGCCGAGCCGGCGAACATGTACCGGGGGGCAACAATAAAACTCGAGGCGGTATTGGCCAACGAGGACGCGCTGCAACCAGGCAAATATCCTGTCCGGCTGTGCGTGGTCGGGCCGGATAACCAACGAATTATGGACCAAATCGTTCCGGTAACAATTCCAAATTTACCGGAACAGCAGGAACTCCCCTTTGCATTACCGTTATTTACAAAAAAATTAACCATCGATGGCCCCAGAGGCAGGTATAAGTTTCTGGCTAATTTTGAAAAAGGAGCCGCGGCCGCCGGTGGAAAGACAGAATTTTACGTGGACGACCCGGCAGAGATGCCTTGCATTGAAAACGAGGTGCTGCTATGGGGCAATGATATTAAATTAACGAAATGGTTTAACAAGCACGGTGTTAAAGTTCGATTATTTGACTCTTCCGCAGCTAAAAAGAACGAGGTGATTTTGGTCACAAAATTTTTACCTGCCGGCATGGACACAGAGCGTGCCTTTAACAATTTGACCGAAGGAATCCGACAGGGAGCAACAGCGATATTTCTTTGCCCTACAATATTTAAGAAAGATGATCAACCGACAGGTTGGCTGCCACTGGAGAACAAGGGCACAATAACTTCAATTCATAGTTGGTTATACCTTACAGATGTCTGGGCCAAAAATCATCCTATATTCGAGGGGCTGCCCAGCGGTGGTTTGCTTGATTATAGATTTTATCGAGAACTCATTCCAAGGGCAGTTTGGGACGGCCAGGATCCCCCTGCCGAGGCGGTAGTTGGTTCAATAAAAGCGAGCCAGGATTACGCCAGCGGTATGATTCTATCTGTTTACCATCTGGGCAAGGGCAGAGTGATTCTTAATTCTATGTTCATTCGGGAAAATCTGGGTAAAAATCCAGTTGCAGAACGCCTCTTGCGAAATATGCTTCGCTATGCAGAAAGTGTCACAAAAAAATGACCATGAAAACGCTGCTTATTTTACGTCATGCCAAGTCGAGCTGGAAAGAACAAGGGCTTACCGATCATGATCGGCCTCTTAATAAGCGGGGCAACCGGGATGCGCCGCGTATGGGGGAGTTAGTTCGGGAGAAGGGGCTTGTGCCTGATCTGATAATAAGTTCCACGGCGGTACGGGCCCGGACGACGGCCGAGAAGGTGGCCCAGGCGTGTGGATATGATCAGGAAATTCAACTGGAACATGAGCTTTATCTGGCCAGTTCAGCAACGTATCAACAGGTCTTGAAGGGATTGCCGGAAGGTATAAATACCGTTATGGTAGTGGCACATAATCCCGGATTGGAGGCATTATTAGCATCTCTGACCGATGAAATGGTAGATATGCCGACAGCGGCGCTGGCCGAGGTTTCTCTGCCCATCACATCCTGGACACAACTAGGCAGTAATACCAAAGGTAAATTATTGAATTTGTGGCGTCCTAAAGAGCTTGATTAATCAAAGTTTAAGGAGACGGATTCGTCAAAGCCGGGGAATTCGATACCGAACAGAACTGTGCCGGTGGGAGGATCCATGTCCAGGCCATAGGCCATGAGCGAGAAGGAACAACGGTCCAGATCCATGGAAATTAATATAAGAGCGGGATCCTGGGAGTTGGGAAGTTTCAGATAGCGGAAACTATTACCAAACGTACGCTGTAATTTACCCGCTTCTATTTCCAATAGTACTTCAGTGCCGCTGCGGAAGGTAACATCAACATTACTGAGATCAACCATCTGTTCGAGGGCAATTTTTCCCATCAGCCTGATATTACCTGTGCCGGGTTTGGTGCCTTTACTATAGCTGAAGGTATCGATCTGCAGGGCATTGGTAGTGCCTTTCAATAACTGGAATGGCAGCGGTCTTATCTTTTTGGCCAACTCGTGGGCCTGTTGGTCATCCAGGCCCATGGCTAAATAGTCGGCAAAATTGTCACTGGCCGGGCCTATACCATGATAAGTACCTATGCGTAAATCAATCGCTACGGGAATACGCAGACCGGAAAGATCTATATTACGGGCCTGCAAGGTAAAACTGCCGCTGGATAAGTTGAGCAGGAAAAGCGAGATACCACCGGAACCACCGGAATTGATGTAAAGGAGCAAGATATTGGCGATATTGCGAATCTGGGCGGGATTAAGTGGTTCGGGGGCAAGGCCATAAACACCCGTGGCATCGGTAAAGGTGATGCCGAGAGTTATATCGGTAAGGTCGTTGTAGGGGTCTTTTACCAAAGGTAAGTCGGCGGGGTCAATATTCCCGGAGATCATACACATATCGGTAGAGCCGCGAGTTTGTCCGGCCAGGACCATCATACTGCTGATACGCATAACGGCGGCCGGAGTAACAGGAACGTAGGTGCCAGAAACACTGGTGAGCTGATTCTCCTGGATGGTAACCTGTTTATCGTCGGGGGTGGTGTAATCAACCATATCAGAAAAACTGACGGTATGTTCGCCAACTTCCACTTCGAGGTTTTGTGGAGCGACGCCCTGATAGGAGCCGTCCAGAAAGATTTCACCTTTCACCGGGTAAGTATCGACCTTGAGGATGCCGGTAATCGGTTCGGCGATATAGGTGCCGGTTATGCTGGTAGTTTGATTTTCCAATACGTTGGCATCTTGATCGTCGGGGGTGATGTAGTCTTCAATAGCGCCGAAACTTACGGTATAAGTTCCAAGCTCAACTTCGCGGCTTTGGGGGGCGATACCCCAACTGGAACCATTGACAAAAACCTCGCCTATAACCGGCGTGCCGTCGATGTCAGTGGCAGCAATAGAAAGGGTACCCGTGGCGGGAGAATAATGACCCGTTTTGGAAGTTGTTTGATCTTTTTCTACAGTGGCCTGGATATCCGAAGGAGTTTTATAGCCAGTCAGATAACCAAAGCTGATTGTATAGGTGCCGACGTCCAAAACCTGACTCTTGGGAGCGGTGCCCCAACTGATGTCATTGACAAAAACTTCACCCTTTTGAGAAGCGCCGTCAGTATCGATGGAAAGAGTACCGGTAGCGGGTTGGTATTCGCCGGTTACATTCTCGGTTTGATTAAGATAAATATGAACCTGCTGGGCAGAGGGGGTAACGTATCCCTGTACATCGCCAAAGGTGACGGTATGGTCGCCCACAACAATTGTTTCGCTCTGGGGAGCCGTGCCCCAGCTAGTGCCATCGACAAATATTTCTCCGGTTACGGGAGTTGTGTTTACAGAGAGGGTGCCGGTAGCGAGAACATAAGTGCCCATTACAGGAGAAGTATGATCTTGAAGGACAAGTATGTACCATGGGTCGGGAGTTATATATCCATCAACGTCGGCAAAGCTGACTGTGTGGGGGCCGATTTCGATTTGCTGCTGGTTGGGGGCCGTACCCCAACTGATATCATCAACGAATATCTCGGCATCCATAGGCTCGGTCTGGATGGAGATGGTTCCCAATTTTGGGGCTACGACATAGGTGCCGGTTATATTGGAAGTTTGATTCTCAACTATCAGGACTTGTTGATTGCCGGGGGTGATATAGTCTTCAATAGCGCCAAAACTTACGGTATAGGTGTCCACCGGGAGCTGTCGGCTTTGAGGGGCGGCGCCCCAACTTATGCCGTTGACAAACACTTCACCCTGGGTAGGAGCACCAGTGGTATTAACGGCAAGGGTACCGACAATCTCATTATAAACACCGGTGATTACCTCGGTTTCGTCTTCACCAACTGTAACTTGTTGAGGAGCGGGAGTATGGTATCCGGCAAGGGTACCAAAAGTTATGGTATAGGTGCCTGTCGAGACGGAACGGATCTGAGGCGCGGAGCCCCAACTTGTGCCGTTGACGAAAACTTCGCCTTTGGTGGGGGCACCGGAAGTATCGATGTTGAGAGTACCCTGATCGGGTACCGAGGCACCCTGAAGTTCATAGGCGCCTATATCGACATAATTGGGGACACCCGTACCTGTGTTGGGCATGCCGGGATCATCATGGCGAGGATTGCCGTCCAGGTCAGCAAGGGAGGCAACAGAACCGTCGGCGGCATCTATACAGGGTGAAAAGCTGTGTAATTGATAGCTACCGGGGACCCAGTAGTCATCGGTCAAGTCGGCAGGGGTGCCGTTATCATTCCAGAAACCCGACTGAACAAACCAGGGGACTGTATTTAGATTGCCGGATTGCCAGGTTATGGTACCGCCTTGAATGACATCAAGAGGTCCCTGGGAGATATCCGAGTAGGCAATGGTAAAGGATTGTCCTGATTGATATATCTGCTTACCCGAAGCAGCGGCATTACCGAATAAGATACTATTGGAAATTGAAACAGAAGAGTCCATAAGAGAAGCCAGGCCACCGCCGAAACAATTATCCTCAGATGCAATATTATCGCTTATAGTGCAGTTGTTCAAAGTCAGATTGCCCTGAAAACAGGCGATGCCGGCGCCATAGACAGAGGTATTTTCGAGGCGATTGCCGCTGAGCAGGGTGTCTTTAAGGGTGGCGGTTACCTGATATAAATCAAGCCCGCCGCCGGTGCTCTGGGCGGAACGGTTACCGTTGATTTGGCAGCGGTTAAACTCAAGGGTACCATAAAAGCACCTGAGCCCCCCACCGCTACTAGCGAGGGCGGCATTATCCTGGATCGTACAATCATTCACAATTAAATTGGTTACGGAAGAGGCATAAATACCACCGCCGGAATCAGCCCTGTTGCCGATGATCTGACAGTGGTAGAGACTCGGGGCCCCCTGATAGAAATTGAGTCCTCCCCCGTTACCATTGGTGATGGAGTTGTTTTGGATGGTGCAGGAATTTAGCGAGGGACTGCTTTGATAACAATCCATACCGGCGCCGTTGGCCGAATCCACACTATGATCGGTAATGGAACAATTATTGAGGTCAGGGCTGCTGCTATAGCAAAAAATACCGTGGCCGGTATTAAACGAAACGGTGCAATCTTCCAGCCAGGGGGCGCTGTTCGAAAGGTATATACCTGTACCAATATTGCTATTAAAGTACAGGAGGTCAGGGTGGGGCTGCTGTCCTGGCAATGGATACCTGCTCCACCGGCGGCAGAAGTATTTTGATAAACAAAACAATTATCGATGGTGGGATGGCTGTTACTGAAGTAAATCCCGCCGCCAGTGTTGCCGCTGGTATTATGAGTAATATTACAACTGCTGAGCACGGCCGAGTCCGTATTTAGAAAGAAAACACCGCCGCCGCTATTATCGGGAGCTTGATTGGAGCTGATCGTACAGGAACGAATTTCCGGGCTGCTATCGACACAGGAAATCCCCCCACCGCTCCAATGAGCCACAGTGTTGTGGTTAATATCACATTGAGTGATATGGGCAGTAGTATTCGAGACACAGGCTATGCCGCCACCATTGCCATCATAGAGGTTATTATGTTCGATAGTACAATGACTAATAAGGGCCGCGCTGTTCCAAAGTCCGATCCCACCTCCGCCGGGATAACCGGCAGTGTTGCCGGTGAGTCGGCAGCGCCTTATAGAAGGGCTGCTATCCGCACAGACAATGGCACCTCCGAGCGGGTACCAAAAGCCTCCTCCGACCAAGACATTTGGTGCGTAACCATTGGTTATGGTCAGGCCCGCCAGTACGGAATCGGAACCTTCTCCACTAATGAACCTGAAACCGTGGTGGGGATCACAAGGATCACCCTGGCAGTCGATTATGGTATTAGCTAAAACTAACGGATCACAGGGATCGGTACTGCGGACGGTGAGAGCCTTACCAGAAAAATCGACATCTCGATTACCCGGTCCCCGGTAAGTAGTCTGGGCCAGGATGATAATTCCTTCATAGGGGTGAGAGGTATTAATGGCAGCCTGAATGGTAGCCTTGGGTCCGTGCTTTTGGTCCCAGGCGGGGGCCAGTCCATCATATAAATCGTTGCCGATGGCGGGATTGACATAATATCTGGGAGTTGGACCAACCGGATCGGTATCTACGATATATTCGGTGAGGTTATCGCGGCCGTTACCATCCGGATCGGCCGTGGGTGACGCAGCGGTAGGAGATCCAAAATATTTCTGTTCCCACCAATCGGGCATCTTATCCCCATCGGTATCGAGGAATTCATCGCAACCAATATCAACCCATAGACCTGTCTTACGCGCTTCGCCATCAATATCCGTATCCTGAAGGCTGGGAAATCCCCATCCAGCATTTATACAAGGTGAATCGGCCAGGAGGTGACCATCGGTACGCAGCTTGGGTTCGAAAGGAAGAAGACCTATATTGCCCAACCCCCAATTCATATTGCTGTCGCCGGCGGGATGAAAAGCCAATCCCCAGAATGAATCAGTGGGCAAAAATTTTGTCCCACGCACCAAACAATAAGAAACATTCAAGGTGGAATCGACCAGAAACAAACCTATCTCGGCCTTGGTGCCTGATTCATCCCACAATATAGAGTTGGTAATATTTATCTTGGAATCATAACTGTGCAGACCCACGCCGTGAATAAACCAGGGATTGCCGGTGGTTTCGTCGCCGGTGAGGCGGTTATTAAATACAGTACAGTAACTTATTTGGAGCTGCAGGGGCCGACAATTTTTGCAATAAATGCCAGCGCCGGCGTTAACGGCCTCATTATCCAAAATAAGACAATTGCTCAGGGCGGTGACACTATCGACAAAGGCAATACCGGCTCCATACCAGGCCCGGTTTTGTATCATGCGACAGCGTTTTATAGTGGGGTCGGCTCCGACACAGAAAATAGCCCCCCCAATAGACCAGGATGTACCATACGCCGGAAAGCCCTCATCAAAAGTGTCGGGGTAATCGTCGGGACCAAGATAGGGGCTCATGTCTTGGGTAGGGGCATAGCCGTTGCGAATCGTCAGGCCGTCCAGAACTGATTGAGCTGTTTCGTTATTATGAAAATGAAAACCGCGATGAGGATCGGCGGAGGTAGCCTGGCAGTCGATGATGGTGGCGGCTACCACCTGGGGATCGTCGGGGATGCGACTTTTAACGGTTATCCTTTTACCGGAGAAGTCCAGGTCGCGGTTACCGGGACCAGTATAGACCCCTTCTTCGACAATAATAGTGTCGCCATTGGCGGCAGCGTTAATGGCAGCCTGAATAGTGCTGTAATCAGCCGGGGCATCATCATCCACGGTGAGGGTGAGCGCCGAACAGGGAATACCAATAAGAAGATTAATCAGAATAAAATATAAGGCACTTTTCGTAAGCATAAAATAAATTCCGAGATAACATACACCTGGACGAAAAAATGTTCGCAAAGGCGTTATGGTTGAAATCAGGTAAGCAAAAATGTAACACCGTTTATTGTATCAGTAACCGCTTTAAATGTCAATTTCGTCTCTAAGGCGACCAGGTATAAACAGCAAAAATGGCCTTAATGGTCCGAGAATATATCCGCTGGGATATTGCTAACAAATTAAGGTCCAACAGGCGGGGGAAAAGATTGGTTATTAGCAGGACAAACCCGGTCGGCGATAGCGTAACTTGTTTTTTTCAAGACACTTAAGTTTCGCCTTTATTTCCGAGAGAGAATCTGTATAATGGTTCGATTCCGTATAAGTGACGTAATGGAAACAAAGCGATAAAAACTACAAGCAAAGGCCAAAAAATATGAAAAAGGCATTTATATTGATGGTACTATTTGCCTGTTTGGCACTGATGGGGTGGCCCGGCAAGTGCCTAGGGGTGAAAACGGTCTATGTGAAGCATAACAGCGAGGAGCAGTTCAAAAAGGGAGATCCCTGCAGTGTTTTGATCAACAGCGAAGGGGAAATTTCACTGGCGTATCAGACTCTCAAGCTTCTCAGTAATGAAGATGATGTATGGGTAGTTAATGCGATCGTAAAGGGACCAGACGGTAGTGTATATGCAGCCACCAGCGGAGAGGGATATATCTATAGGCTGCAGGAAGGTAAAAAACCGGAGATTATCTACGGAAAAGGAAAAGATGATCAAAAACATGTGTTCAGCCTGGCGTTAGATAATCAAGGACGTTTGCTGGCGGGGACGGGGGGAGAAGCAGGGGTATTGCTCAGATTTGATAAAAAGCACAAATGCAAAAAGATATTTTCTGACGAAGAAATTAAATACATCTGGAGCATAGTGACAGGACCGGGCGGGCGCATATATCTAGGCACGGGGCCGACGGGAAAGGTACTTACCCTGGACAGTAAGGGAAAGAACATGGAAGTGCTGTACAAGGCCAAGGATAAAAATATCCTGGCTTTAGCGCTGGACAAGGAGGGGATTGCTTATGCGGGCGGGGACGAAAACGGTCTGGTGTATCGAATCGATCCGGGTAGTAAAAAGACTACGATAGCTTATGATACGGGACATAGCGAGATTAGTGGTCTGGTTTTTGACGAAGAAGGTAATTTATATGTGAGCACGGCAGATGCCAGTGCGGCGCGGCCGGGGGCACAATTGACTCTATCCGACGGTGATGAAAGTCGACCAGAAACCTCTGCAGATAAAGATAAAGAAAATATGGAGGAGAAGAAGCCGCAAAAGGAAGTAAAACCGGATAAAAAGGAGGCACCCAAGGACGAGAAACAGGCGGAAGAGAAAGAGGATAATGACAAACAACAAAACGAAGAGGGTAAGGGAACAGACGTAGAGGATGACGAAAATTCCGCTATAGGTAAAGATGAAGATATTGACAAAGAAGGAGTACCGGCAGTTCCGGAAAATACAATCGAGAAAAAAACATCAGATGTAAGCAAAAATGTAAAAGACAAAGAAAACGAAAAAGACCAGGCAAAGGAGGAGAAAAGGGAGGAAAAAAGAGGAAAAAAAACTGAAACGAAAAAAGAGCCTGAGAAGAAAACCGAAAAACAGAAGGACAAACCAACTACCGAATTAGTACCTGGCGCTACCGCGCCCAGTGCCAAAGCCACTAAATCCACCAAAAGCAAGGCAATCTCTCCCAAACCAAAGAAGCCGGCTCGGGAAAATGAGGTCTTCCAAATAAACCCCAGTGGGTACGTCACCAAAATATTCTCGGAAAAGGTGGTAATATTGTCGATGGTCTATAGGGGAGACGGGAAACTGCTATTGGGTACAGGAGTCGAAGGGGAATTGGTACAGCTTGATACCAAAACTCAGGAAGCAGTGGTTCTGAATGTCGTCAGACCTTCGCTACAGATTTCGGCTTTGTGGGCGGAGCATGACGGCAAAATATACGCAGGGTGTGCCAATCCTGGAGCAGTTCTGAAAATCGTACCCGGTTATGTATGTGAAGGTTATTATATCTCTCCGGCAATAGATGCTGAACAGATCAGCAAATGGGGCAAATTACAAATCGAAGCGGATATACCGGCAGGAACCAGCCTGAGAGTATCCAGCCGCAGCGGCAATACCAGTGATCCGGATTTGGGTGGTTGGCAGGATTGGACAAAGCCGCAAGAAGTCGCCGAAGATCTGAACATTGAAGCGGCGCCGGGGCGTTTTCTGCAATATCGGCTGCAACTGGGCAGCAGCAAGGCTAACAAGACAGTTGTAGTAAAAGAAGTGAAACTGGCTTATATGACACCAAATCTGCCGCCGATAGTAAAAAACGTGGAGGTAAGCCGCAGCAGTACAGTTAAAAAACCAGACACATCCATCCATTCATCGAAAAATATGATGATCAAGTGGAAAACAGAAGAGCCAAATAACGATAAGCTAAAATGCGAAATTTTCATCCGGCAAGTAGGGCGAGAAAGATGGATCAGAATAGCCAAGGAAATTGAGGAAGATAAATATAAATGGGACAGTCAGACCGTGGCCGACGGTCGTTATGAAATCAAAGTGAGGGCATCCGATGAATTGAGCAATCCCGAGGGAGAAGCACTCACCACCAGCCGCATCAGCCGAGAAGTGGTGGTTGATAATACGCCCCCGGAAATCACCAGGATGGATTACACTCTGGAGAAAAATACTTTACGCTGGAAGGCTGAGGTTAAAGACGTGTTGAGCGTAATCGAAGCGGTTGATTATGTGCTGGACAGCGGTGAGAACAGGCAGATGGCTCTGCCGAAAGACGGCATATTCGACAGCCGCAGCGAACAAGTAGAATTCAAAGTAAAAATTGAGGAGGCCGGCGAGCATGTACTGGCGGTACGCTGTGCCGATGCCTTGGGCAACGAGACTTATCTTAATGTCAACGTGATTGTACCACGCAAGGAGAAGTAGATGGAAAACCATCGTAACAGTAAAATCAAGCGGATACGTAAGAGCGGCTTTCGAGCACGAATGCGAACCCGTAAAGGCCGGAATATCATCAATCGTCAGCGGCGCAAAGGCCGTTGTGTCAATATTGATTAAACATTCCCTGCAAACTCTGAGCTCACATGAAAATTGTGATTCATCAGGAAATACTCGATCGGCAAAGATATAGCTGTAATTGCTGCGGTCAGGGTTGCCGCAGCTTTTTAGTTCCGGTAAAAGAACAAGAACGGCAGACGATCGAGCAGTTAAGAAATTGGAGGGAACAACTGGGAGCAGGGGAACTTTATGTACAGCATCGGGCGGCCGGTGGAGGAGGCTATGGTCTGAACAAGAGGGAAGATGGTCGATGCGTATTTCTGGATAAAGAAAACCTGTGCACAATACACAAATTACACGGTTTGAAAAGTAAACCGGTGGCCTGCCAATTATATCCCTTCGTCTTTACGCCCTGGGCAGATGAATTGCGTGTGGGTCTTCGTTTCGATTGCCCGGGGGTATGTCGAAATCAGGGTAAGTCATTATCTACCTACAAAACCGAACTAGGCCAGTTAGCAAAACAGCTTATGCCGGGACAAGCCAAAAAGGTGGAGCCTGCACCAATCCGTCGAGGGCAAAATGTAACCACCGAACAATTCGATTACATCAATGAGATATTACTCCAAATTGTCACCGCCGAGGCCATGGGGCTAAGACAGCGTCTGCTTTGGCTGCATAAGTTTGTGGATCATCTGGGCAGGATAAAATGGCAAAATGTGGGAGAGGATGATTTTCCGGAACTTATGAAAATGATACAGGGGGGACTGCTGGCGGAGATACAGCGGGAAGTAAGCAAACCGGAGGCAGTAGCCGGGAAGCCACGCAAATTGCTGGGCCAATTTTTTTTCCTGTTATGTCATCCCACCACCATTATTACTTCCGAAAAGAACGGCCTAGTGGAAACATTTAAAAAACGTATGGAGGATCTGAAGATCATAAAAAATCTGGGCCGGGTTGAAGGTCCGCTGCCAAATCTGCAGGCGGATTGGCCTGAATGCGATCTAAAGGAGATGGAAAAAAGTTTCGGCGATTGGCCGGGGGAAGTGGATCAGATGTTAACAAGATATCTGGTCTGCCGGATCGCCAGTATGGGATATTGCGGTCCAAATTTTTATAATTACAGCCTTGTGGAAGGCATGCGTAGTCTGCTATTGGCGGTGGTGACTTGTGGATGGCTGATGCGTATAGAAGCAGTCAAGGCGGGCCGGAAAACTCTGGAAGGCGCCGACGCTGAAAAGGCGGTCATGACCATAGACGGCAATCTGGGATATGCTAGTGCACTGGGAAGCGGACCGGCCCGGCTACGTCTGAGTTATCTAAGTGATTACCTGGAAAAACTACTTATCTGGTATTGTCACTGATGAGTTCCAGGCACTGTTGATAGCGTTTATAAAGATGAGCACGATTGTCACCGGCCAGGTGATTCCAGGGGAGCACTTCATCCGAGGCCGGCGATCGGTGGGCGTAAAAGTCAGGATCAAGGTTACAGGCCCGAAAGGCATTTAAATAGCGGTCGTAGTCGAAGCATTCGTCCCAGGCATCAAAACGAGCGCCATCACGATAAGCGGTTTCTATTACGCAGCTTTGACGACGGTCACCACGGGCAAATACCGCCTCCAGGACAGAACGTTCCATATAATGAAATTTGAGATTTATGGGTAGATGGCGCAGGTTTTTGCGGTCTTCTATCAGTTGCCTTTTAGCTTTTTGAAAATAATCTATTTTCTTTTGGGGAATCCAGGCAAAAGGAGTGTGCGGCTTGGGCACCAGCCAGGAGATGGTTACGTTCACTTTTGCCGGGGCAGAGGTCACTTCGAGTCGAAGCCTGGAAATCCGGGCGGCCAACTCCAGGATAGCAGAGATATCCTGCTCGGTCTCGCCGGGAAAGCCTATCATGAAGTATAGTTTTACAGTGCGCCAGCCGGCTTCATAGGCACTGCGGAGGGTGGCCAGCAGATCGACATCGGTAACTTTTTTACCAATGGCCCGCCGGATGCTGTCGGAAGCGGTTTCGACAGCCAGGGTCAGACCTTCCTTACGTGTACCTGTTACCTGCGGAGGAATGTCCTGCAACTGCTTATCCACCCGCAGCGAGGGCAGGGAAATTCCTACATGACAGTCTGTAAAGCGTTGATACATTTTCCCCACCAGTTCCGACAATTTTGGATAATCGCTGGTAGAAAGACTTAAAAGGGAAACTGTATCGTGGCCGGTATGGAGGAAGCTTTCCCAGGCAAGTTCCACAATTTTATCCACGCTGCGGCAGCGGACGGGGCCTTTGGTATAGCCGGCATGACAAAAGGCACAGCGGTTCGGGCAGCCGCGCATTATTTCTAGCGCGATACGATCGTGGGGTGTTTGGGTATGAGGCACTATGGGGGCGGTGGGGAAGACGGCCTGGTCGAGATCCTTAATATGGGCCCTTTGTACGCAAGCAGGGATCCCTTGCTCAGTAGGTTGGCAGGAAGTGAGCCGACCAGCAGTATCGTATTCGCAATGATAAAATTGTGGCACATATACAAAAGGGAATTCTCGGGCCAGTGATAATAAAATTTCCCGGCGTTTGAGTTTTTGGTTTCGAAGCCTGCGAAAAGCTGATACCACGGCAGGAAGTGATTCTTCACCGTCGCCCAGGATTACCAGGTCAAAAAAATCCGCAACCGGTTCGCAGGAGTCGGCCAAGGGACCGCCGGCGATGACCAGGGGTTCGTTTTCTTCTCTTAGGGCGGTGCGGAAGGAAATACCGGCCAGGTCCAAAAGGTATAATATATTGCTGTAGCAAAGTTCATGTTGCAGAGTGATGCCGACAATATCAAATTGGCGTACGGGACGTCTTGATTCCCAGGAAAAAAGTGGTATACCTTCTCTGGTCATCACCTGAGCAGCATCGATCCAGGGACAAAATACCCGTTCGGCGATCACACCTTCGGTATCATTTAAGACCTTATACAGAATCGAAAGGCCCAGATGACTCATACCGATCTCATAGGTGTCGGGAAACGCCAAAGCTACTGTAATATCCCCCGGCTGATATTCTTTGCGAATCTCATTCACCTCCCCGCCAATATACTGGGCGGGCGAGGTTACCTGAGGCAGTAATATGTTGGAAATCTTATTACGTAATACTTCCGTCATAATTTACATATTAACAGAAAATGAAGATCGGGGCATGCAAAATAGCGGTGAGGGGTTCTACCAATTAAGTTTTTGTCAGAAAGATCTGAACAGATGAGCAGGTGAACAGGTTTAGTCCACAAGAATGATATCATAAATCTTCAGCAGGGGCAGGGTCAGACTAATTTTGCCGTTTTGATACTGGAAGGAAAGGGGCTCACCGGAAGGTTGAAGGGTAACCTTGTGAGGCTTTTGGGGATAACGGATGGTTATATGCAAGGGGCCGACGGGAGGGATGTCATCGTGAACATTGTAAGTACTATCGCTGTGGGGACCGGCGGTATTGACAAGGTTAAGAGCTAATTTGCCATTTATATGAGTGGGGATCACATCCACATAATGAGAGCCGATGACCTCCACTAGAGGATCGGGAAAAAGCTTACGGACAAGATCATTGAGAAAATCGCGGGTAACGGTGGTAGCGGAGTTTTTATAAGATTCGCCTAAATTAAGATAGGTAGCGGCAATCTTGCCCCGGCCGTAGGCAGTAATTGAGGCGGCAGGCTGCGAGGGGCTTACCAGGTCGTTGTCAGAATGGATTTTACCATATGGTTGGGCCTGAGCAGAGAGTTTAACTTTTTGAGTAGGTGTTTTAAGACCTGCAACCCAACTATTGTGTTCGAGAGCGTTGACTTTAGTGACTGGCTTACCCAGCAATTCGACGTTTAATTCTTTTTCGAAAAGGGCGGCGGAGGCGGGACCAATGATCAGGAGATTGCCGCCGTCTTTTACATAAGAGAGGAGCCGGGCTTTGAAATCGGGATCGATATTGTTCCATTCCGGGTAGATCAATAAGGGGTATTCGTGCATGCGGCCCCGAAGTTGATGATCCATGACAACATCGACGGCATTTTGCGATTCAAGGAGCGCCTGAAGGATACCGCGGAGAGGATAGAGTACGCCACCAGGTGAGAATAACCTTTGGGTTTGTCGATAGCATGTTTGAGTGGAATAAATCAGCCCGATCTGGGGTATTGGTTTGCCGTGATGGCAAAATTTTTGCCGAGCGCGGCAGAATTTTGCGACAGCGCCCATGAGTTTCATCTGCCACTTCCGTACAGAGCCGTCACGGCGCTGAGGGAAATAGGCCTGGAAGCCGCCACCCAGAGCCAATACTACGGCTGCTTCGCGCTTAAGTTGAGGGATTGTTTTAGTACTAAAAGGGCTATCGATACGGGTGAAACTCCAGGCCATGAGGTCCCAGGGTTTGCCCTGATGGACCAGACAGCGTCCTTCGAAGCGAGCAGTATTGACACTGTCGCGGGGGGAGAAGTCTCCGGAGAGGTAATCAACATCAATCGTCACCGGGTCGGGCATCATAGAGGTATAGGCCCAGTTGCTGGCGATTTGAAAATCCGGATTGTATTTGTGCAATTCGGTGACATAGTGATTGAGGTAATCGCGGAATCCCTGGCGGCAAAATTCAGAAAATTCGTACCAGTGGGGATCTTCTCTTTTGCGGGGAATATTTTTTATGCCGGTCTTATCCTGAAAGAGCTTAATAACGTTGTCGGCATAATCGCGTTCAGTAGCCCAGCACTCACCGTCAATCCACATACCATCAACGTGATAATTGTCCGAGAGTTCCTTCAATTGCGGGATGAGAAGTTTGTCAACATAGGGGCCGAACACCGAGGTTATACGATCGTCCCTTTTGCCTTTTTCATTGACACGAGCCCAATCCGGATGCATTCTGACCGCAGTAGAGTCCCAAACCCCTGAATAGTGCAGATAGAGACCTACGCCGCGGCGAGCGGTAACTTCGCGCCATATTTTCAGGGTATCCTTGACGAAACCAGGTGCGGGATTACCAACTTTGGTAGGGTAACTGCTGAGACCGGGATGTCCTTTACAGTCGGTTTGAAGGTAATCAGGGTGGACCTGATCAATGATGTATTCGATCATTGCTTCGTCAACATCCTTACCGATTTCCTTGCAGTCAGCACCGGCATGGAAATCGAAATGAACACCGAAAAAGCAATCAGACCGCTTAAGGCGTGGAGGATATTTCTGGGTTTCCAGAGCCCAAAGATTGTCTCCGGTCAAAGCAGCCAACAAAAAGATGATAATCAACTTAAGTTGAAGTCTAAACATAGTCAAAAGCAGTTTTTTTGACAGAGTATCTCCACCCCAAATTTTTCAATTCTACAAATTGATACGTAACAGGTCGGTTTATTGATTAATAGCGACCACGACCACCGCCACCGCCGTAACCACCGCGTCCGCCACCGCGTCCACCACCGCGAGGTGATTCCGAGCGGGGCTTGGCTTCGTTTACTTTAATGGTGCGACCGCCGTGCTCCTGGCCGTCTAATGCTTCCATGGCGGCTTGAGCTTCATCATCCGAACTCATCTCGACAAATCCGTACCCTTTACTCCGGCCGGTATTGCGGTCCGTGATGACCTGGGCACTCTCTACTGTACCGTGAGCACCAAATAACTGTTCCAGATCTTCACTTGTTACATCATAACTCATGTTTCCAACATACAATTTCTTGCCCATATATCAAACTCCTGATAAGGGACACAATGACCATTCTTTTACTTTCAGGTCATAGAGAAAGAGGCTAACCCTTTAGCCCAAGCAAAATGGCAGGACGAATGAGAAATTCTGGTGAGGCAAAAAATTGTCACGAACCGGATTTGCTCGCTCGAAAAACCAATTTTTGTTTTTTGATAACTGATTTGATAATAACTCTAAATGAAAAAACCTCTTCTGCAATTAACAAATATTTGGAGGTATATTATCAACCCTTATTAGTTTCAGTCAACAAATTTTGGGTAAAAATCCCATAAAAGTTGCATAAAGATACTGAAAAAAGGTATTTTTTAGTCATTTTGGGCCGCCCAGAGGTAATCTGGCAAAAAATTTAATCAAATTCCAAGGGTTTATTTAGAAGAAATCGGTGTTTGAATTGCTCGGCTCGGCCCTGATTATCTGCGAGAAGGCAAAGGTCGCGATGGATCAGGGCATCATCAGGAACCTGCCGGGCAATCAATGGTGCCAAGCGAGATGACTTGCGTTTAGAACTATATTCAATGTTTTGTGCCAATAGCTGCCGATCGACTTGTTCAGCAAGATGATTAAGCTTATCCGGCTCGAGAGAAAAAGGTGCCTGGATATAAAAACAGTATCCGGGAGGATCGGACCAGGTGGGAGCCAGAAGGTAGGTACTTAAGTCGAGAGATATTTCATCCAATACTTTATTGACGGCAGCGACAACCTGGTGTTCGGAGAGTTTTTCACCGGTGAGACTGCTAAAATGAGCTCCCTTGGACAAGAACTCTATAACTGGGGTAGTACCAATAAAATCGTTTACGCGGACGAGATCGCCTATGTGATAGCGATAAAGGCCGGCAAAATTGGTCAGGAGGATATAATAGCAATCCCCTTTTTGTAATTCCTCTGCACGAAGAACGTTCAAGTGGTCCGGTAGAGTTTCGGCATCAGAGGATATTTCCAGATTTTCAAGGTCCTGTTCCGGTATGAATTCATAAAAGTTAGACTCGATATCCAGCACGCCGGATGGTGTGTTATCCTCCAAAGGGATACTCATACGTCCTTCACTGGCGAGCAGGCCGATATCGCGGATAGGGATCTGTCCGTAATATTCCTTTAATTGAGGTATATATAAGCCCAAAGTGCCACCGGTCCAAAGCGCCAGAAAAGACAGGTTCCAGTAATGTTGGGGCAGGAGACGATCGTGCTGATGGAGCAGTTGTTCCAGTTGTCGGGCTCGAGCAGGTTGGGGACGCAGGCGAGAGGTAAGCTCTCGGCGCAATGAAAGTGAAAGAGAAATAGATTTGTCGAGTGAACCATCGCGAAGGTCGCGGATGAGTTTCTCGGCATGTTTTTCGGCGGTTCGGGCCAAGGTCAGGGCAGTACTGGGATTGGCAGTACTGAAAAGGGCAACATCCTCGGCCAGAGCGAAACGCATAAGAGAATAATAGCGATTCTGAGGCTCTGATATCTCGGACAAGCAGTAAGGAACGGCGTAGAAACGACGGACAATAAATTTTTGTCGGCGGGCGAGCATACCGGAAATGGCACCGCAGGGCAAACCAGATTCAGTAAGACACTCCTGGGCGGGACTGGTAACCTGTAAAATTTTGCGATAAAAACAATCGGGATGATCGCTGAGGGCTTTTATGCCCCAGATATTCCAGCCATGATGATAGGCAGCAGCAACCCGGCTGGTGACAGGTATATACTTGGCCGGCGCAGTGGTTCCACTGGTCAGGGCGAACATCAGCAGCTTCTGGGAGGGACCGAACAAGGCATTGGTATCACCCTTACGGCAACAGTCAATATATGGAGCCAAATAATCATACTGGCAAAGCGGCAGGGAATGGGAATAATCCCGGTAGGAACGGATCCGGTCAAAGCTGTGACGGTTACCGAAACGGCTCTGGCGGTTGGTCCGTAAAACTTGTAACAATATCTCATCCTGAATTCGACGAGACCGGGGCAGATTTTTCAGGAACCGTCGGAGGCGTCGCTTGGTAGTGAGAGCGGCACAGCGACCGATCAGACGATATAATGGTTGAAACCTTTTGTTCTTTGTCAACATGGATGGACTTTTTATCAGGAGAAAGATACGTTTCGAAAAAGGTAACTGTACGCTGGGCATACTGCCGAGGATCGGTGGCCACTGCATGATTGTGTTTGGCGTGGGGAACCAACCAGAGCTGACGAGGATCTGAGGCTGTATTATAAAGGCTTTGAGCCTGTTCCGGCCGAATATAGGAATCTTTCAGGCCGTGAATGAAAAAGATGGGGGTATTTTTAAACCGTTTGAGAGCCTTGCGTGCTGAAGGAAACTTACAGTGAAAACGCACACCAGCAAAAATCAAGACCAACCAGCGGAGAAAATGCCAAAAGAAAGGTTGATGATTTTCATAGACAAAGCGGACCTTGGCAAAAATATGGACCCATTTTTTCATAAGCCATTCTATTGTAGTATCAGTAGAGAAGGCACTGTCGGCTAATACAGCATGGATCAGCGAGGCTGAATGATGGTGGGAGGCCGTCATAATAGCGGCCCCGGCACCACGGGAGATGCCGAAAAGGCCAATTTTAACAGGAAGTTCGCGATCCTCCAACTCGGCTCGCACGTAGGCCAAGGCGCCCAGGCAATCGGAGACTTCCTTATCAGTACACCAGTGCCAGGGATTATAGCCTGGCAGCAGGCTGCTTTGTCCGTGAGAGCGGAAATCAAAAGTGAAGATATCAAAGCCGGCCTGGAGTAGAGGCAGACAATAGCGGCTGCAGCTATACATATCGGCCCCGAACTCGTGACAAAAGATAATTACACCACGGGTATCACTATTTAGAAAGTGACCGTTATCACCATTCTTAGGTGAACCGTTTTCCGCAAGTGAACCATCGGGCAATGATAAATTCAATAAGTTCCGCGATAAAAACATACCACGTAGACTAGTCCCATCAAAGGCACGGAAATTGACGTGATGTCCTTCCAAATGCTCATAGTCGAAATGCCTCCTCATCAGAGGAGGGGGAGTGTCGCGGAAGATGTTAAGCAAAAGACGAACATACTTACTCAACACGGCAAAGGCCCACAATATTACCAGTGTCAATATTATGACACTAATCAAAATCCAGTGTTGGAGAAGGTATTCCAGCATTCTTTTTCAAATATTTATTCGTGAGGAGGTTGGCGGATAATGACGGTGTTGTTTTGGCCGCCAAAGCCGAATGAATTCGACATGGCTACATTAACGGTTGCTTTACGTGGTTCATTGGGAACATAATCAAGGTCACATTCGACATCCGGATTAAATAAATTCGTGGTAGGAGGAATGATCTGGTCGCGCAGGGCCAAAACGCAAGTAATAAGCTCAACAACACCAGCAGCGGCTATCAAATGACCGAGCATGCTCTTTACACTGCTGACGGGAATCTGATAGGCACGGGGGCCAAAGACTTCTTTTATAATTTTAGTTTCGATGGAATCATTCTCGACGGTGCCAGTGCCGTGGGCACTGATATAGTCGATTTGTTCCGTAGAAAGCCCGGCATCCTGCAGGGCCATCCGGACCGCGGCAATGCCACCGCGACCATCTTCGTGCTGATCGGTGACTCGGAAGGCATCGGTGGTGCTGCCGTAACCGATGATTTCAGCCAAGATAGGAACACCACGTCTGCGGGCTACTTCAAGCTCTTCCAGAATAAGTGCTCCGGCACCTTCGGCCAGGACAAATCCGTCGCGATCCTTGTCGAAGGGGCGAGAGGAAGTAGTAATATCATCGTTGCGGGTCGAAAGAGCAGTGAGCCGATTGAAACCGGTTACACCCAGCGGGTGAATCATCGAGTGGGTGCCGCCGGAAATAATCATGTCGGCATCACCATAACGGATAAGCTGGGTGGCCTCGCCGATCGCCTGGGTACTGGCGGCACAGGCGGTCAAACAACTCAGGCAGGGTCCGCGGAGCTGAAACAGTCGGGACAAATAAGCACCGGGCATATTAGGTTCCTGTTCCAGTTCCCGAACGGCGTCCATTTTATGCAGAGCCGTCTGGGCCCAACTAAGCCAATTCATCTCCTTGATTTCTTTCTGCCAACCATTGACAGCGGCAGCAATGAACTTGTCGAAATCAATAGGCCCCTCACCGGCTCCTAAATATACCCCAATTCGTTCAGATGGAGGTAAACAGTCAGAGGCAGAGTCGCTTAGGGGCAGGGATAAACCCGCCTGTCGCCAGGCCTGCAGGGCAGCAGTAATAACAAACCGTGAGTTGCGTCCAGCGTGGGCAAATTCCTGATGCATTTGGCGAGGCAGGTCGGCCAGATGATCATACTCTTTGACCTGGGCGGAGAACTGGGAGGGGAAGGTCCGGGCATCAAACAATTCTGTTTTACTGATCCCACTTGCACCAGCAAGCAACTGCCGCCACATCTGTTCCACATCGTTACCCAAAGGAGTAACCACCCCCATGCCGGTTATTACTACGCGTCTTTTAGTCATTATAAAGTGTCAGGTGTTAAGTAATATTTGTGTGTTATAAATTTCCAGTTTAATAATCTTTATCAAGTTACTCTTTGAATTTACTTATGACCAGGGCGGCGGTTTGACCGCCGGTGGTATCACAACAGCACATCACATGTTTAATTTCTTTTTCAAGCGGTTCGGTATGGGGAAGATACATACCATACTCAGCAGGTTGATTGGAGCAATTGACGTTGGGAGGAATTATTTCGTTATAGAGAGATAAAACAGCAGTAACCAAGTCTATGGCACCGGCGCCGGCACCGCAATGTCCAAAACGGCTTTTTGTAGCAAGTATGGGGATATTTTTCAGATGTTCACCGAAAACAGCGTTAAGAGCGCGGGCTTCGGCACTATCGTGAGAGGGAACGGCAATACCAGCGGGAATAATCAAGTCGATCTGGTCAGGGGTTATCGCGGCCCGCTCAAGTGCCTGTTGTACAGCGAGAATGATTCCCTGGGCCGATTCCTCCGGTTCGACAAAGTCTTTACTGAAATTATAGGATGCGCCCCAGCCGGTGAGTTCGGCATATATTTCGGCACCACGTTGCTGGGCATTATCCATTTCTTCCAGAATCACTATTCCGGCCCCTTCCCCAATAACCATACCGTCGGCATCTCGATCGAAAGGCCGAGATGCCTGTTTGGGTTTGTCGTTGTAATGTGTTGAAGCCCGATTGATCAGACACTGCCGCAAAATGCCCATGCCATTGACTTTGCTTTCGGCACCACCAGCGATAATAACATCGGCTTTGTCGTGCAGGATAGTCAGATAGGCCTCAGTAATCGAAAGCATGCCGCTAGCCTCGCCGCAAGTTATTGAATTACTGGGGCCCTGAAGATCATGTATTATACTGATGTGGCAACTGAGCATATTGGGTAGATACTTCAGCAGCCAAAGAGGGGTCAACCAATTCATACCTTCATTACCCCACTTAGGAAGGCTGAAAGTCCCATCTTCAACAGCGTATTCTGCTGCAGCAGCCAGCTCGCTCAGATCACAGCAGATTAACCCGGCACCGATATGTACGCCGCTGCGGGTAGGATTGATCTCGACGGGACCATCGGGATTGGTACCTCGGGTCTTTAAGCCGGCGTCACGAATGGCGGTATCGGCGGCGGCAACAGCCAACTCGATATCGCGGGACATAAGCTTGGTGGCCTTACGCTGGGCTTTGGGAACAATTTTGGCAATCTTGAACTCAGGAGCCTCCCCGGCTACCTGGCTGGGGAATCCGTCTGGCTTAAAAGACTTAATACGCTCTATACCAATCTCACCACTAAGCAGAGCCTGAAAATATTGGTCTTTATCAAGAGCCAAGGCATTGATAATGCCTAAACCTGTAATAACAACTCGGCGTGATGACATAGGGGGGATTTCTCCTGCATGGAAGCTACGTCCCGGGCGTATCGGAAGGCAGGTAACATTTCAAGAGGGTCATAAACTGGGCGTTAAAAACGAAATTTTCTTCGGGGAATTCCATTCCCGCCAGATTTTTATCAATATGACTAAACATAAGACTGATTTCAGCCACGAGTCGATCCTCACATCGAATGACACCGCTAATAGTGGCGGCCTCGGGGGCGATATTATCAATCACAGCTTCCAACAGGAGCTGATCACCGGGGCGGACAATCTCATGAAATTCCGCTTTAGCTACCTTGGCCAAGATCACCTTTTCTTCGAAATTACGGGCTTGTCCGACCAAGATACCACTGGTTTGGGCCATGCCCTCGATCATAAGCGAGGCAGGCATAGTCGGGTAGCCGGGGAAGTGGTCGTGGAGATGCTCCTCGGCCATAGTAACGTTTTTGACAGCCACGGCCCGGCGTCCCGGCTCAAATTCAATGAACTTATCAATCCAAATCCAACGCATAACGTATAGTGGTAAGTGATCTGTTGCGAGCCAGGAGAAGATCAACGACCCGCAAAACTCACTCGTATTTAAGCGGTAACTACTTTGCTCTCAATATAATTAACAATGGCCCGGACTGTGAACAAGTCACTGATTTTGTTGATATCAGGGTCCGATTCAAACCCGGAGAAATCCACATGGGGCATGCCTTCTTTGAGCTTTGCCAAACCTGCCGGTGTTAGCTTGCCATCACTAACGTATTCAGCATTATTGAGCAAATTCTCAGCAGGGAACAGTTCTTCCCGTGGTATTTTGATGTCGAAAGCTTTTTCCAAACGGAAGACGATATCCAAGAAGTCAATGCTTTCGGCCCCCAGGTCTCCCATCAGGGTGGCTTCGTCAGTAACTTCATCATCGTCCACACTGAGGGCGTCCACAAGGTTATCCTTTACCTTTTCAAAAATCTCATCACGACTCATCGACATAACTATGCAACCTCCTGATTGTCTATATACCTAAAAGTTGGGCCTGATTTTTCATTACGTTAATTATGTGCTCATCCAGGGAAGCCATGGTCTTGTCATCTTCGGCCAGATTGAAATGTCGCAGCTGAAAACGGGCAGTAACCATTTCCTGCTCACCAAGACAGGCTCTACCGACAAATGAGCTTTCCTTTTCATCAATACTCTTAGCCTCTACAAAAAGGCTTAAAGTATTGCCGGGTTTAACAAAACTCTTATATTTTACATTGCGTGCCTGGCTCAACACAATCATGCTGTGGGCGAAATCGCTGGTGACCCGCACGAGCAGAGCCGCACTTTGGACCAGAGCCTCAATCATCAAAACACCCGGCAACACGGGAAAGGCCGGAAAGTGATCGGCCAGATACTCCTCGGCCAACGAAAGATTCTTGAGGGCGGAAATCTTATGGCCGGGCACTATCTCTGTAACTTTATCTAATAAAATAAAACGCACTATTATTCAACTCTAATAACAAGAAAATAAAATCTTCAAAGTCTAGCCATTGTAGAGTACTGCCCCTAATTTTCCAGAGTTTTTTCCCAACACCGGAAAATCCCACTTGGAAGCATAACAAGTAAATACACAGGTAATAGAATAGCCAAGTTCGGCGGGAACGGCTCGGCAATGTTTAAGACAAGGGGTACCAGCCCTGAACAACAAATTGCCATAACGACATAAATAACAACACGTTAAGTACAAGTAACCCAAAAACATCTCTTGGATTATACAATTGAGCAAAGACGATCGATACCTTTCTGGATCGATTCATCATCAGTAGCATAGCTGATGCGGAAATGGGTATCCCGCTGGGAAAATATAGATCCGGGGATAATAAGAACATTATTCTTAATCGCACGGGTAACAAAATCGGTGGCATTGCCGCCGGGAGCGGGGACAAAGGCATAAAAAGCTCCCGCTGGGCGAATCAGAGAGAATTTGTCTTTTAGGCCCATATATATCAGGTCGCGCTTCCGTCGATAGTCGCTTATATGGCTGGAAATGTCACTTTCTAGTGCTGACAAAGCGGCTACCTGGAAGGGATGAGGGGCACAAACAAAGGTGTACTGCTGCAAGGCGGCCATTTTTTCGAATAATCCGGCTAGATGCTCCGGTAGGGCCATATATCCCAACCGCCAACCCGGTATGCCATAAGCCTTGGAAAATCCCTTCATGATTATGGTATTATCGTAATAATCGGCGATATGGGCGGGGGAACCATCGTAACTGAAATCACAATAGATATCGTCTGACACTACCAGAAGGTTATGACGACAGGCTATCTCAGCCACCGCCTTTAGATCGTCAGAGCTATAAACCGTACCGCTAGGATTACTGGGCGAATTAATAACCAATAATTTGGATTTCTCGGTGATTAAATCAGCAATTTTATCGGGACGGAGCTGGAAATCCGGATAGGTGTCCGCAAAGACACATTTTCCACCGAGCATGTTTATCATGTGCTTATAAATGACAAAGTAAGGATCGGGAATGATAACTTCATCACCTGGGTTGATGGTTGCCATAAAAGCCAACTGGATGGCACCACTGACACCGCTGGTTACAATGACAGCCGGATTGGACCATTTGAATTGATCAGATATTTGATGGACAAGCTTCTCACGCAGCGGTTCGATACCAGCGGTTAAGGTATAGCCATTATCCCCCTGTTGGATAGCACTTATGGCGGCAGCTTTTACCTCTTCGGATGGACCGAAATCAGGCTGGCCGATACTGAAATCAACCGGATCGGTCATCTCAGAGGCCAATTGCCAAATTTTGCGGATGCCCGAGGCGTCCACAGATTTTATCCGTTCAGCAATAAATTCCATGCCGCTATATTAAACCAATAGTAAAAATTAAGATTGCCCGAATTCCAGTGCAGAAAGCGCACGTTTGCCCCTATAACAAGACAGTCGATGGTATTGTCACGTTCCCTAGGAAGAAGCTCCAGCTTCGGGTGCAGCTGTTGCAGCCGCTTCCGTGGAGGCCTCTTCCTTGACCTTCTTGACCTTCTTGCCAGCGTGACTCTTGCGATGGATCACCTTGGGCAGGCCAAAGACGGAATCCTGGCCCTCGGTCCATTTGCCATCTTCGGCGAGCACCTCAATACGTTCGGTACGGGTCAGCACATTTCGATGCCGAGTCAGAGCCGACCTGCTTTTCAAAGTACGATCAACAGACATAAAGCCTTTCCTTATAGAATGTTATCAACTCAAGTGTCCACCAGCTATGCTGGTTAAAGTATAATTCAAACCAGACATGATACAGCAAAATGGATATTACGTCTATATTATTTTTCCAGTAGTTTTACGATCTTTTCTGCTGAGAGCTTCGAGCCTATAATCTGCAATTTTTCCCCGGCGCCGGCGGCCAGGTAGGCATCCCGGATCCAATCCGTACTGAATTTATCCGAAGTGTTGTAGATTACCAGATCGGCCGGGGCGGTCAACACTCCGGCTGTCTGCAAACCGCCAATACGGCGAATTCCGGGCAGAAGCATATCGCCCTGCCAGCTCTGGTCATCCGCAGCATCGAATTGGTCGGCATCAACAATGGTCATTTTGACCCCTTCAGCCAAAGGTCGGGCAGCCAAAACCCACAGACCGGCACGGTCCAGGCCCACTAAATTTACCGTGTTTGACCAGAGATCAGACATACCTATCGCGGTTAAAATATCCTGGACCCGATAGGCCAATGTCGTTCGATTATAAGTTAGATCCTGCGCAGGAGCCAAGGGACGTTGCAGATTACGGTCTTTACTTAGATAACTTCCGGTCAGAAAACAATCCACACTGCCGACATATTGCCCCATTTTCAATAAATTCCGGACCAATGGTATTGGTTCGCCGTCGGCCTGAACTAATCCCGCTTTGCCATCAGGATGAATGATAATATTAACAACAGGGTCGGCTGCCTTATCGGAAGGTATGAAAGCCGTGGCAGGTAACATTTCCCCAGTACCCGAACGGGTTAATAGATAATCTTCCGTTTTATAATATCCCTTGTCCACTCTCGGTCCCAATTTGATAATTTCAATATCACCCCGATCAGGTTGTTCGGCATTGAATGTGTGCTTATATGCATCTCGATAAATTTTATCAAATTCCGCCAGTGCTTGCTTATCTTTGGGCCGGTGAGAATTTAACTGTTTTTTAGCCTCATTAATTAGATATTTTCGCAGTTGGTCCGCATTTAGAGCAGAATCAGGTCGAGGATTTTTATCGTTAAAAACAAGCAGGTCTTCAGGGTTATCGACTTCCAGTGGTTTTTCCTGATAGCTTTGGTAATCCGGGACACCCTTTAACCAGCGAGCGAAAAAGGGGTAAACGGCGTTGCGCGAGTCGAGATTATAATTGTGATTCGCTTTGATACGGACTGCTTTAACCTTATCTTCGGCGCCATAGAGTTTATAAACGGCCTTGACAGCAGGATATTCCAACTCCAGAGTGTTTGTGGTCCAATCACCGGTGGCGGAGACCATAAGTAAGGGTCTTGGAGCCATCATAGAGCCGATCTCGACATTATTTGCCTTTAGCCGGAGCAAGGGCGCATTTTCGCATTCACAACCACCTTGCATGATAGCTGAAATCATGTTTACCGGAGCGGCGACTTTGATCCTGTCGTCCACCGCCGTTAACATAAAAGTCTGGGTGCCACCACCAGAAGCCCCGGTACAACCGATACGGTCCGGGTCCACAACTTCCAATGACGAAAGAAAATCGCACGCGCGGATACTGTTCCAGAGTTGCATGCCCATCAGGCTCAACCCCCAGGGGATATCATGAAAGGAGTGTTTGATTTGATCGGCATCATTATAGCCCACCATACTCCAACTAAAGGCTACATACCCCTGACGGGCGAAACTGATCATCCGAGCCTGAACACAGCCTCTTTCACTATTTCCAAATCGGCCTTTCTTCCAGTGGCCGTGGGGGCAGAGGATACCCGGAAAGGGGCCTTTTTTTTTAACCGGTTGATACAAGTTACCACAAACAAAAAAACCCGGTCGGGATTCAAACTGCACTTTGCTGACGGTGTAGTCATCATGTTTTATGGTATCAAATATTTTTGCGTGTAAGGGTGTACGTGGGGGCAGAGGCCACAGTCCCGTGCTTACCAAAATTTGTTTATGCAGCCAATTGCGATAAGACTGCCACTGTTGGAGAGTAGCAAAGGTCTGCAGTTTCATCCTGTCATTTAAGGTGCGACAGGATTGTATGCGGGCATCGTGGGCCGGACTCGAGATCAAAAGATTCTCCATCAAATACAAACCGCTCTTGCCAGGAGCGACTATATCAATATCACCGTCGGCATCGATATCGACCGCCATGGTGTTGATTCCCAGGCCGACTTTATCGCCTTGGGAAATAGTGAAACGGTTCCAGGTTTTGGAGGTGGTATCGAATTTGTAATAATATACACAAACTGGTTCGTTACCGCCCGGATCTTTACCGTTATGGGCCCGGTGGCGTTTTCCGGTTACCAGTTCTTGGATTCCATCATTATCCAAATCGGCCAGGAGGAGAAAATGAGGCTGGGACCAGCTTTTATCAATCTCATGTTTCGTCCAGGTACGGTTACCCTTATCATCCTTGCCCTGTTCGAGCCAGTAAACACCATAACCATGTCCCATACCCCAGATGATATCCTGGTCGCGGTCACGGTCTACGTCGTGAACCAGAATTGGAATACTGGTGTGTCCCAGATCGAAATCATTGTGCCAAATCCATTGATTTTTTGGATCAGCCGTTTGCTCCAACCACCCCTTTGAAGCTATAACATCACAACGACCGTCGCTGTTTACATCACCGGCCCCGATCCCGTGTCCGGCGGCTTGGTTGGGCAGTTCATGTTTGGTCCATTTCACCTCATCCAGCTTTCCCGCACCGCTGCGATACTCATACCAGGCGGCGCATTTCATAATATTGGGAAGTATATCCAACCGGCCGTCACCATTGATATCCACGGCTATGGCCGTCTCCATATTTCCGGGTGTGTCTATTTCAAATACCTTCCAGGGAGCTTTTGCCTTACCCGGATTTCGTACCCAATAAACCATCTTATTGTGCCAGGCAGCCCCGACGATATCCGTCCAGCCATCGGCATCAACATCCATGGGCAGGTCCGCAAAATCGGGGTAATACTCACCCATCTCCGGGATTTCACGGACAAAATGCTTTTTCCAAGCAGGTGCCTCGTACCAGAAGCCCCCACAGAAAATATCGAGCTTCCCGTCTCGGTTAACATCCAACACCCCTGCCGCCTCAAAACGAGAATCAGCATTAATCACATGTTTACGAAACGTCACCTGGTCCGCGAGAGCTGGAATACTTAATCCCACAAGAACAACACAAAACATAGAAAACCGCAACTTTGGCGAGTTCATCATTGAAAACCCTCCTATAACATTAGGTCGAATACTTTTTCGTTGGCAGGTCTGTCACGCCAACCTATTATATGAAGACAACGTATAAAAGCAATATGCTATTATGTGGTATGATCCCGGGAGATCTGGGCAGATACACAAGTGTCCCAACTGATAAATATATGGAAGGGTGAAATATGGCTTTTTATATTCTGCGAATCTTTGGGGTAATATTGTTTCTATCACTAAGTGGATACGGACAAACCGCACAAAAATCGACAATACCTCAAACGCTTAATATTAAGGACGATGGTTATCGGGGGATCTGGTATATGAATCAGCCCTCGCATGATGAATATGTCTATAAATACAGCGGCGGTCTGGGGACATATTGCGCCAAGCACAGACCCTTTGCCGTCTATTGCCCGCAAGTTAATAAGACTTTTTTCTGCTACGGCGGCACAAATAAGACAAGTAACCGTAAACTCCTGCATATGGTCTCATATTACGACCATAAAACCGGCATGGTTCCCCGGCCGACGATTTTGCTGGATAAAAAAACCTCCGACGCCCATGACAATCCGGTAATCTCTGTTGACGAAAAAGGGTATATCTGGATCTTCTCTACGTCGCACGGTACGGGGAGGCCTTCTTATATCCACCACAGTAAGAGGCCCTATGATATCGACGAATTTGAATTCGTCCCGGCGACTAAAATCGAGAACGGCAAAGAAGTACCCATGACCAACTTTTCCTATATGCAGCCCTGGTACGTTGACGGCCAGGGTTTTATCTGCTTCTTTACGCGTTATAATTATCCCGCGCAACGAACGAGTTGTTTTATGAGCAGCCGGGACGGTTGTCACTGGTCGCAGTGGCAGAGATTGGCCGCCATCGACGAGGGTCACTATCAAATCAGTGCCTGTAACGGCAAAAAGGCCGGGTCTGCTTGCAACTACCACCCCAAAGGAAAAGGGCTCAACTGGCGAACAAATCTCTACTACCTTGAAACAACCGATTGGGGGAATTCCTGGCAAAATATCGAGGGACGAAAATTAAAGCTGCCTCTAACCGAGCCGGATAATCCCGCCCTTGTTCATGATTATGAAAAAGAAAAATTGAATGTCTATCTAAAGGATATTGTTTATGACGCAAACGGTTATCCGGTAATTTTGTATATCACCAGCAAAGGTTATCAGAGCGGGTCACAGAATGATCCGCGGACCTGGCGAACGGCGCGCTGGAACGGTAAGAAATGGGACATTAGGAACGCATTTGTTTCCGACAACAACTATGATATGGGTTCCTTATATATTGAGCCCGAAGGCGTTTGGCGGATCATTGCACCGAGTGAAACCGGTCCTCAGCCTTATAACCCCGGAGGTGAAATGGCTCTGTGGACGAGTAGAGATCAGGGCATGACCTGGGAAAAGGTTAAGCAGTTAACCAGCGGCAGTCCCCGTAATCACAACTACGCCCGTCGAGCGGTTCAGGCGAATCCCCACTTTTATGCCCTATGGGCAGACGGCCACGGTCGCAAACCCTCGCAATCTGATCTTTATTTTTGTACTAAAGACGGAAATGTCTATCAATTACCCCGCTTGATGGAAGGAGACGTTGAAAAACCGATTAAATACTCTCCCCAGGGCCCAGTCCCAGGACAGTGACCGGTTCCAGCGGGTATTGGTCCAACAGTTGCTGGATATCATCCAGATTAATGCTTTGCAGTTTTTTCAATTCGTCCGACAAAGAGCGGTATTCCTGCCGATACACCCAGTTGAAACCCAGCGGTACCAATCTGCCCATCGGCAATTCACTACCAAGGGTCAGAGCGGAGGCTATCTTGTTTTTACTGGCTTGCAGTTCCTGAGAGGTAACACCATCACGACGAATAGAGTTGAAAATATCCGAGACGATTTCCACCGACTTTTGAGCTTGTTGGGGTGCGCAGGAGAGATAGGTATAAAAGGCTCCAATTCCATCGGCAGACTCGCAGTCCATATCGGCAGTATCAGCCAGGGCCGTATCCACTAAGGACCAATACAAGCGAGAGCCGGTATCGTCCCCGATGATATTCGAAAGTACACCGGCAGCGTAGCGGAGTTCATCCTGGGCCGATGGTGCTGCGCAGATCAGACAAATATGTGCCCTTAAAACTTCTTTCTTGCTAACCGATTCTTTCTTACCCGTACCACGAAAATCACTCAGTTCCCGCCTGGCTCCCTTCGCCGGCCATGAGGCACATAGCTGCTGGGCCTGCTCAACCAGCTTCGGCCAGTTAACCTGACCAGCACAGGCGAGCACCATATTATCCGGGGCATAGCGCTGGTCAAAATAACCTCGCATCTGCACACTACTGAGATTTTGGATACTCTCTACCGTTCCCAATACACTATTTCCACAACCATGTTCCCCAAAGTGCAACCTTCGCCCCCGGTCCAGGACATCGAATTGGGGCAGGTCTTTATACATGGCAATCTCTTCGCAGATCACTCCTTTTTCTACATTGAAATCTTCGTCACGCAGGGCCGGCCGCATCAGATCAGCCCATAGGTCCAACACCCTTTCCTGATATTCCGGTAGTACGGCTGCGTAATACACGGTATTCTCCTCAGAGGTAAAGGCATTATATTTCGCCCCCATCTGGTCAAATTCCAGGTTCACCTCGAGCGCTGAACGCCGGGCGGTTCCCTTGAACATCATGTGCTCCAGAAAATGGCTTACACCAGAAATTTCCGGCTGTTCATCACGCGAGCCGGTTCGCACAAAAAACCCCAACGCCAATGACCTGGAAGCCGGCATCTGCTCGGCCAATACAGTCAATCCATTTTCCAACTTCGTCTGCTTAAACTCCAACGTGCTTACTCCATACACAATTTAAAATGACAAATTAGAACTGCTCATCTTATTACTTTGCAATCTTCCCTGAGGTTACTCACAAATCAGCATCTCGGTATGACTTGCGCGGCTGTTTTTCGCGGGAGATTACCAAGTGGCAGAATTCTTCCATTTCAGCAACAATTTGATTTACCTGGATATTAATCGAATCATCATCCTGACGTTCCCAGAAAAGCTCTTCATATCTTTTGATAGCCTGGTGGAAACTGTCGTCAGGTTTTTCTCCGCCCTGGTCCGGCCCAAAATAACGCAGCCACAACTGCCCCAGGCGGCGGGAGGATTCAGATATCTCATTGACTATATCGCGCAGTTCGTCAAAGTATCGAGCCTGACGGGGTGAGAAAAGAGCCCGGAAACGATAGCGCAAGGTAAAGAGCCGATTAAAAACGGTATCACAATCATCATACCGCAAGGCCACAATATGAGCCCGGTCAAAGACCCGGCTTTCTTCGGGAGTTTCCCGGGGATGGCTGAAGCGACTTTTTTTCTCCTCAACAAAGTGGAGTGGATTGCGGATATAACGGAGTTTATCTCGGGCTTCGTAAAACAATGCCATTGACTCCTCCACCAAATCACATTCCTTTTTTCTGCGCATGTCCCTGCGCCAAGTGGCGATGGCATAAATCACAGTGATAAGCGCCAGTATAACGGCAATACTACCCACCATTTCAAAAATCTTTGAAAAGATCCCCTCAGCCTCGCTTTCACTATGGGCCAGTTCATAGGTAGCTTGAATATGCCGCGTCACCCCTTCCAATCCCAGCGCCCCTGTTTTGGGGGCTGCCCAAAAACCAGAGACAAATAAAATCACTGCTACCGATATCAAAATCTTTCTATCCGTCACGTTTTTCATTTTTATACCCTTCGCAACAGAACCTCTACTTTTTGACTTTTAATTCCCTGGGGCCGACAGTAGCTATGGTGAACTTTTGGGCGGGATGCTGTTTAACAAACTCAAGCACATCCTGCACCGTCAGGGAAAGAACAGCGTTTTCTATTTCTTCCAGAGAGCGTACTCGATTAAAATGATAGAAATCACCGGCGCAAGCGCCGGCTCGAGCCTGGGTGGATTCGCCCTGCATGATCAAGGAGGCGCGGAGCCCTACTTTTGCCCGGTCCAATTCATCCTGGGTGATACCTTGTGAAAGTTTTACTAATTCAGCGATCATTACGTCCAAAGCTTCCTGGGCGCGGTCCGGCGAACTGCCTACATAACACTGCACCGCTCCATATGGACCATTTATATGATGACGGGCCCCTACCGCATAACACAATCCTCGCTTTTCCCGTACCTCGGTAAACAGTCGGCTACCCATCCCGCCGGAGAGCACTTCCACAGCCGCCAGGGCCCGGTAATAATCGTCAGTTTTGACATGTACGGATGGATACATCAAACCAATATGAATTTGGGCGCCTTCGTGCTGTTGATGATAAAATTTTTCCTGAGCGTCATTTTGGATAAGTTCATCCGGAGCGTCCCCCCGCCAGGTACCAAAATGTGTTTCCACTACATCTATCAATTTTTCTAAATCAATGTTTCCCGCCGCAGCCAAAATCGTTCCCCGTGGGGAAAACCTGCTTTGCCAATGGGATTTGACATCCTCTATCTCAAGGTCCTGCAAATCTTGCTTTTTGCCCGGAGCAGGCCGACCGAAAGGATAAGGAAAATATTGCTCCCTTACCAGCAGGCCGATTTTTTGACGGGGGTCATCCTCCAGCGAATCCAAAGATTGTAAAGCCAATTCGCGACAAAGAGCAAAATGTTCAATTTCCAGTCGGGCTCGACATATTATATCTGCATAAACTCCTATAGTTTCCAACAATTTATCCGCAACCAAAGCCCCGGATAAGGCCATATGGGTACTGCTGATACTACTGTGCCGCTGCAAACCCAGGGAATCCAATCTTTCGTTCAGAGCTCTATTATCCATGGAGCCGGCACCCCGAAAAAGAAGCTCCGAGAGAACCGTAGCCGCCCCCCCCCTATCTACCGGATCGCGAGCAGAACCAGCCGGCAGTAAAAAAACAAACGCTCCCGAGGAAACTTCCCGGATTTTTTCTGCCACTAACGTCATACCATTACTGAGGTTATGAACTTTTATCTCTTGTTTGACCACTTAAATCCTCGTTTGAAATATTATTACTAATAGTTTAACAAATATTTATGTTGTGACCGGCTATTCTATGATCAGCAGTTTCCCTATTCAACGGCAAAGTCTTGAAATATATAATGCTGGTTTAACTCGTTACTATCCAATGTAGTAAAATTCCTTGCCCCTCGATTTTTATGCGGAAACTTTGATTCCAGTGCTGTTATCGGCGTTATGACGGTCTGATCAGATTATGCTAATCTGAGCTGATTTTCCTGCCGATTAACTACGGATAAGAAATATATATCTATTTTACTTGACCGTTATCCGGTGGAACACTATACTTCTGCACGCTGTTAGAAAAAGGCGTAAGAGCCCACACGCAGCGTTGTTCATAAAGACCTATAGATAAAGGTTTTATATCGATGGCCCAAAAGAAAAAAACAAAAAAAACCAGCACAACCAAGAAAAAGAAAACTGCTGTAAAAGCTGCGAAAACCCGTAAAAAAACGACCAAAGTTCAGTCTATGGTGGTAGAAGATCCCCTGACGGAAGAAGAAATCGATCAATTTCGTCAATTATTGCTAGAGAAGCGGATGGAGCTTCTGGGCGATGTGGTTCATATGCGCGAAGGAGCATTGGAAAGCAATCGACAGGAGTCGGCCGGGGAATTGTCAAGTATGCCGATACATATGGCCGACGTGGGTACCGATAATTATGAACAGGAATTCACCTTGGGTCTGATCGAAAGCGATCGCCAGATGCTTAAGGATATTGATAGGGCCTTAGCCAAGATTGGAAAAGGCGCTTATGGAGTTTGTGAGGGAACCAGCAAGCAAATTCCCAGGGCCCGCTTGACGGCCAAACCGGAAGCCCGCTACAGCATCGATTTTGCACGCAAACTTGAACAGGGTTTGGTGGATTTGCCGAACGAGAACAATCTGATCGATTCCTCAGATAAGGAATAATGCTGGTTCCAATCCCCCTCGGCGGGCAACAGGCAACGCATTCGGGATATTGGCTTTAAGTAAGTGTTATTGTGGTCAAGGTTATCTCAGACAAAGATAAAACCAACAAAGCCGGCAAGACTATTGCCATCGAATATGCTTACCGTAACCTAAAAGCATACTTTAGATTCGGCCTTATTACTCTTATAGGTCTTGCGGCGGATCTGGCGACAAAACATTGGGCCGTAAATAATATCCCTTCGGATGAGTACGGGAACCCACAGCCAATCGATATCATACCTGATTATTTTAGGTTTATCCTGGGTCATAATCCCGGTGCGGTATGGGGCATCGGAGCAGGTAATACCAAGCTGCTTCTGATCACATCTATGATTGCGGTAATACTACTTCTCTGGTTTTTCGCTCTGAGTCGAGCGAGTCAATGGGGCTGGCATATTGCGTTGGGGATGATGTTGGCGGGAGCTCTGGGGAACCTGTATAACCGGCTATTTACCGGGGGATATGTTGTTGATTTCATACAGATCGATCTGCATTTCTGGCCGGCGAATCCCTGGCCGACGTTCAATATCGCCGATATTCTGCTCACTTTAGGAGTGGGGGTACTACTAATCTGTATGCTCAGACACAGTAGAAGTGAAGGTCGTCCAGAATAAGCATTCTGGGGCATAAACTCCAAGTCACTTAAAATATAAAAATAGTTACAGGAATTAGCAGATGTGCCTATAGTATGCGCTTGACGCTGGAAAGATGTTTTTTAAAATTGTAGTAACTCTACACAACTTTCGGCTGATTCACAATGACTCAGGCAAAGCTGTAACTCTTTTCGCACGAAGAATTTATGGAGATTAAAGTATTATTTTTATCTCCACACGGCAGCTGTCGAAGCCAGATGGCCGAGGGCTTTGCCCGCCATTGGGCTCCAGCCGAAGTGGAGGTATCCTGTGCCAGTATAGACGGACAGGAGCTTGATCCGGCGGCAGTTGCGGTGATGGCCGAGGTGGGTATCGATATCTCCAAACAAAGACACCATTCTTTAGCCGATTTGGATATGAGTTTATTCGATCTGGTCGTGACTCTTACGGAAGAAGCCCGCCATCACTGCCTGGTTTTACCGGGAGCGCCGGCGGTAGTACGCTGGGATATACCAGCACCTCAGGGAGAAGGTCGGAGCGGTTCACGAGAGGATTATAAGTGGGTACGAGATCAAATAAGCCGACGGATAGTAGATTTCTTTAGCGGTGGTTACCTGTCAACTATAATTACCTTAAAACGAAATAATGAATCGGTTCTTGATCATTTTTCAGAGGGAATTATTGTCCATGATGTCCACCGTCATATTATCTACTTCAATCAATCGGCGGAAAAAATAACCGGTTATGAAAAAAAGGAAGTGATCGGGCATGATTGTCACGAAATATTTAAAGGTGGTTTTTGCAGCGGCAAATGTTCCTTCTGCAATGACCACATACCGGACTTTGACAGAATACAATATCCCTTGAACATAACCACCAAGGACGGGCAGCATAAACGCGTGGAAATGACCGTGGCGGCCATGCAGGACGAGCGAGAAGTATTTCAGGGAGTATTGGCAAGTTTTCGGGATGTCACCGAGGTGCATCATTTGCGCCACCATCTTAAAACCGTGCGCAGTTTCCATGGCATTGTGGGTGGTGATGAAAAGATGCAGGAGATTTATGGACTCATACGCGACCTGTCAGCCAGTGATTGTGCGGTTCTGGTACAGGGCGCCAGTGGAACCGGCAAAGAATTGATCGCGGGAGCAATTCATGGAGAAAGCCAACGAGCAGGCAGGGCGTTCGTGACCGTCAATTGCGGAGCTCTGCCGGAGGGCATATTGGAAAGTGAATTGTTCGGTCATGTACGGGGTGCGTTTACCGGGGCGATACGGGACAAAAAGGGCCGTTTTGAATTGGCGGACGGAGGAACGTTATTTTTGGACGAGGTGGCAGAACTTTCTCCGAATATGCAGGTCAAACTGCTGCGAATCCTACAGGAAGGAGTATTCGAGCCCGTGGGAGGGGAAAAATCAATCCGAGTTGATGTACGAGTGATAAGCGCCACCAATAAGGACTTGCGGAAACTGGTACGTCAGGGGAAATTCCGGGAGGATTTGTTTTACCGTCTTTGTGTGGTTCCGGTAAATATTCCGCCTCTGCAGGAGAGACGTAACGACATACCGCTGATGGTGAATCAATTTATCAATCGGTTCAGCCAAGACCTAAACGCAAAGATCGACAGTATAGATCCCCAGGCTTTACATCAAATGCTGGACTATCCCTGGCCCGGAAACGTACGGGAATTGCAAAACGCCATTCAATACGCTTTTGTAAAATGCAAGGATAATGTAATCCGGCTGGAGCATCTGCCGCCCGAGATTATCACCTATCATTCTACTGACAAGCGCTCCAAAAAGCACAGAGGCAAACTTTCTCTGGAGGCAGTAGAGGAAGCACTCAAAGAAAGCGACGACAATAAAGGCAAGGCGGCACAACTGCTGGGAGTGGGCCGTACTACGCTGTATCGATTTATGAAGGCCCACGGCTTGTCTGTGTCGTAAAATTTAATGCACTTATCGCTCTAAAAGCACCGATTTATGATATTATTCTACTGTTCCGGTCTATAATACTTATATAGCTTGTCGTTTCAATTTGAAATGTGATCTTGTTTAAGGAGTATCTGATATGGAAGAATTAATCGTCAAGAAATCTCCGTTGCCATGGTGGGCGGCCGGGGTGTTTCTGGGATTGGTACAAGTGTTGGCCATCGCCCTGGTGAAACCTCTGGGGGTTTCCACCCAGTATGTAGTCGCCGATGCCAAGATTCTCAAGCAAGTAGCACCGGAATACACCCAAAATCACCCCCTGATCAGTCCGGAAGCCAACAATGGTAAATACCAAAAGTTCGGATACGGTTGGCGGTTGGATATCGGTTTGATATTAGGAGCATTTTTAGCCGCCGTTTTCGCCGGGCGCTGGAAGCTGCGCTGTTCAACTGTCTGGTGGCAGACAAATAGAGGGTCGGGAATCTGTGGGCGTTTTGCCGCCGGCTTTATTGGTGGATTTCTAATTCTTCTCGGGGCGCGCTTTGCTCACGGATGTACAAGCGGTCAATTTGCCAGCGGCTGGGCCCAATTGTCATTGTCCGTGCTGCCGTTTACCGTGAGCATGTTCGCATTCGGCATGCTCGTAGCATTGATTGTTTATCCTAAAGTCCCCCAAATTGAAAAATAAGGAGTTAGTTATGCCTACAGAAATTTTAGGTTTGATAATCGGAGCACTTTTCGGGGCCGGCTTACTTCTGGGAGGATTGGCCGATCCGGATAAAATCATTGGTACGTTACGACTGAAAGATTTCCATGCCATGCGTACGATAGCATTATTTATTCTGGTTGGGATGCTGGGTACCTGGATTTTGGATTTGGCGGGCGTGGCCCATTTCAGTATAAAACCTGCAGCTTTAGTGTCAGTCTTTATTGGTGGGGCCTTATTGGGAACCGGCTTTGGGATCTCAGGGTATTGCCCGGGTACGGGCCTGGCCTGTGCGGCTGCCGGCCGGATCGATGCCTTGGTTAGCGTTCTAGGCATGTTGGCAGGAGCGCTGGTATTTATCCTGATTTATCCCAACATAGTCCAGCCGATCAACGACATAGCTAACTATGGCAAAAAGACACTGCCGGATATCACCGGAATTACCCGCACGATTTGGACACTGGCTATGGTCGGCGTGGGATTGTTGGTATTAATCCTGACCCGTCCTCGAAAATCTACTGTAACCAGCTAATTCCGGTTAAATATAATAAGGTTTTATAAAATAAGCGCTAAAATCCCTGGAAATCTCCAGTTAGATATATTACACTGCTTTTTTCCGATAGATCAGATGCTGCCGGAAACAAATTGGATCAACCGTGCAAAATAAAAGCAGGTAATATTGCTGCTTTGTGACTTTTGTTGGTATGGGCAAATGAATAAAAAAGTGAAAAAAATTGTATTAGCATATAGCGGTGGATTGGATACCAGTGTGATTCTGCCCTGGTTGCAGGAAAAGTATGGCTGTGAGGTCATTGCCTTTGCCGCCGAACTGGGTCAGGGGGATGAGCTTACCGGGATTAAAAAGAAGGCACTGGCCAGCGGGGCAAGCAAGTGTGTTATATCCGATCTGAGACAGGTATTCGTCGAAGATTATCTTTGGCCGCTGCTGAAATCCGGAGCGGTTTACGAAAACGGATACCTTTTAGGTACCAGCATTGCCCGGCCTTTGATTGCCAGAGAGCAGGTACGGGTCGCTCATGCAGAAAAGGCCGACGCGGTCGCTCATGGAGCTACCGGTAAGGGTAATGACCAGGTAAGGTTCGAATTGACCTTCATGGCCCTGGATCCGAAGCTAACCATCGTCGCCCCTTGGAAAGATCCCAGTTTCGAGCTGACAAGCCGGGAGGCGGCGATCGACTATGCCAAAAAGCATAAAATTCCCATAACTCAAACAAAGAAAAGTATTTACAGCCGAGACCGGAACATCTGGCATATCAGCCATGAAGGCGCGGATTTGGAAGATCCCTGGAATGAACCACAGGATAACCTCTTTGTATTGAGCAAACCGATCAGCAAAACACCAAATCGAGCTGAATATGTGGAGTTGGGCTTTGAAAAGGGAATACCTGTGAGCCTGAACGGCAAGAAAACTCCGTCAGTTAAGCTGCTTAATGAACTTAACCGGATCGGTGGTAAACACGGCGTCGGCCAGGCTGACCTGGTGGAAAATCGACTGGTGGGCATGAAAAGCCGGGGAGTCTATGAAACTCCAGGCGGGACCATTCTGAGTACGGCTCATAAGGGACTGGAAATGCTTTGTCTGGACCGGGACACCCTGCATTACAAACAGCAGGTAGCCCTGCGGTACGCAGAGTTGGTCTATTATGGTCAATGGTTTACCCACCTGCGGGAAGCCCTGGATGCCTTTATAAACTCAACCCAGCAGAATGTCAGCGGAACGGTAAGATTAAAGTTATATAAGGGGCACTGCCTATTAGCGGGAGTGAAAAGCCCTCATAGCCTCTATGCGGCTGATTTGGCCAGTTTCACTATGGGAGCCGAATACGATAGTACGGACGCGACAGGTTTTATCCGGCTGTTCGGTCTGCCTCTTAAGATCCAAGCCTTGCAGAAACAAAAAAAACGAGGAAAAAAATAAGACAACAGTATTATCCCATCGACAAGGGTAATATAAATTCGAGATTAACTGAAAATTCAGTTTTATCGCTTATTGTTTTTTTTGACGATATTGTTAAATTCATTCTGAATAAGAAATCGTAATCATATAATAGGGATGTTGAGCACAACAGGGATGTTAAGTTTAAACGTACCCCATGAAATATGGATGTTATTTCTCTTTGCCCTGGGAGCGGCAACGGGAAGTTTTCTGAATGTAGTGGTATATCGTCTGCCTTTGGAGTTGTCGATAATACGGCCCAGCAGCCACTGTCCTGTCTGTAAGCACTCTATCGCCTGGTATGATAATATCCCGATATTCTCGTGGTTTATTCTGCGCGGCAGGTGCAGATACTGCAAAGAGAGTTTTTCCTTCCGGTATCCCTTGATTGAATTATTCACAGCTCTGATGTTTGTGGGTTTATATTGGGTATATTTCCAGGAAAGGCTGCGCGAGTTTATGCCTGCTTTTGAGCAGGGAGGCTGGCTGATTTACACCGGACATATCGTGTTGTTGAGTGCCCTTATTGCTTCGTCGCTGATTGATGCCGAGCACTGGATTATCCCTCTTGCAGTCAGTTATACCGCAGCTCTTGCAGGTATGCTTCTGAGTATGTTATGGCCCTATTGGGCCCAAGCTCAGCCTGATCAGTTATGGAGGATAGTTCCCTACGCCTCGGCGCAGAGCGGGGCTGCCGCTCTGGGGAGCGTTTTAGGACTGATAATATCCCTGGCACTGCTGAAATTCGGTATATTGCAACGGAGTTTCGCCCAGTTAGAGCAGCTTCAGGAAACCCCTGACGAAGGCACTAAAAAAAATCCCATCGTTACGGAATCAAAAATTGAGCTAAATATTCGTCGGGAGATGCTTTGGGAGATAGGCTTTTTGGCCCCGGTGGTAGTGATCGGATTGGTTTTTATGTGGTTTTTAACCGGAGAATGTGGATTGAGCCAATGGTGGCTCGAAATAATTACCGAACAAAAATGGTTATCAGGGTTGCTTGGAAGCATATTTGGGTTTATGATAGGTGGTGCCGTCGTCTGGGCTACGCGTATCCTGGGCACTCTGGCCTTTGGCCGGGAGGCGATGGGGCTGGGTGACGTGCATTTGATGGCCGCCGTAGGCGCGGTACTGGGCTGGGCAAGTCCTACCATTGCCTTTTTTGTAGCTCCGTTTTTAGGACTGGGTTGGGCGCTGGCCAGACTGGTGTTGCACCGGAGTCGAGAAATACCCTATGGCCCCTTTTTATCAATTGGGACGCTAATGGTCATGATATTTCATGACCAGATAGTAAATTATTTTATCGCGTCCTTTACTCAAGCCACCGGAATGCCCTGAATATAGCCTGGTGGCAAGGCTAAGCAATACGTAGGTATATGACAGGCTATAAGCTGAAAGTGTATAGCAAGCTGACAGGCATCATTCTGGTGCTGGTCATTGTCCTGCTTTTCATCGCTAGCAATCGCGAACAGGTAACCGTCAAATTTCTGGCTTGGGATATCTGGACGGCACCGTTGTTTGCTTTCATAATTGCTGTGGCTAGTATGGGAACCGTAGTATTTTTAATTACGCGTAAGGTTCGCAAAGTACTTGGAGAGTTCAAGGAGATACGAAGGGAAGATAAAACACGCAAACAATTGGTTTCTCAGGTCAAAAAGGAAGTTGAACACGAAGCAGAGTTAAAGTAAGGAGTTTTAAAATGCGACACAAGGCAATGTTTATGTTAACAGGGACATTACTCGTACTGACAATTGGCTGCGGCTGTCAGAACTGGCACAAGAAGTATGAGGCGTGCAATGCAAAGTTGGAGAATTGTGAGGCGCTTTTTGACGGCGCCCAAGCTCAGGCACAGCAATGTGAGAGCGCCAAGGCCCAGCTCAGTCAGAAGATACAAGCACTGCAGGCACAATTGGCTCAGGCTCAAACCAAGGATGCCCATAAAGTTAGCGATCTGGAAAAAGAAGGTGGTGTCTATGACCCTGCACGCGGTACCATCACCGTAACCCTGGCGAATGATGTACTGTTTGACTCCGGCAAAGTAAGCCTTAAGTCCCAACCCAAGAGTAAGCTCAACCGGATTTCCGAGATTATCAAACGTGAATATCCGGGCAAACAGGTTTCGGTTGTGGGCCATACGGACACAGATCCAATCCGCAAAAGCGGCTGGAAAGACAATTGGCAGCTTTCTACTGAAAGGGCCCTGGCTGTTACTCGTTATCTGATCCAGCAAGGAATCTCGGCTAAGCAGTTGTCGGCTGTCGGACGAGGAGAGTATCATCCCGTCAGCAGTGTCAAGGCCCAGAATCGCCGTGTTGAGATTGTCGTAAATACCAGATGATAGGAATCATTGATTATGGCATGGGCAATCTGCACAGTGTGCAGAAGGCTTTCGAGCGGATTGACGCCCGGGCTCAGATCATTACCGAGCCGTCCCAGATAACCGCATCGGATAAAATCGTACTGCCCGGGGTGGGGGCATTCCGCGATGCCATAGATACCCTGCGTGACAAAAATCTCGCGGAGCCAATCACCGAAGCGGTCCAAAGTGGAAAATGGTTTCTGGGAATCTGCCTGGGGCTGCAATTGTTGTTTGATGTCAGCTACGAAGATGGTCAACACAATGGACTTGGCCTTGTTCCGGGACAAGTCAAGCGATTCGACTTTCAGGGGCGTACCAATGAAGCTGATTTGAAGATACCTCATATGGGTTGGAACGCTCTGAATATTCAGCGTCAGGCGCCTCTGTATAGCAGCATAGAGAACGGTTCGTTTGTTTACTTCGTACATTCTTTTTACGTGGCACCGGACAACCAGGATGTCATCGCTACGACCACCGAACATGGAATCGAATTTGTTTCCAGTATCTGGCGGGACAATATCATGGCCACTCAGTTTCACCCGGAAAAGTCTCAGCGGGTGGGCCTGCAGATGCTGAAAAATTTCGCGAGTTTATAGGAAGAAATATCAACTTACCGTTTCCCTGTAAAATTGTAAGCCTCCGCTTACATTGCCGAGTTATTGCGTCCTCGCTGGGGTTGGGTTTTATTCAATTCTGCTAGCGAAATGTTTCTACCTTCATACCTGACGGACCTAAGTGAACCATGATAC
>Ga0272442_10000832_pt1 | contig 48221 bp, 37 predicted proteins | sample SSMForm2O_FD_200262 | JGI IMG/M metagenome (GOLD analysis project Ga0272442, IMG submission 200262) | Marine sediment archaeal communities from Little Sippewissett salt marsh, Falmouth, MA, United States - SSM-Form-2O | ecosystem: Environmental > Aquatic > Marine > Wetlands > Sediment ... | reverse complement strand
GGAGCCGGCGCGGAACGGCCGGTGTGGCATGACCGGCTTTAGGGTTTGGAACATGCTGAAACGGATCGGACGGAAGCTTCGGGCCCTGCATCGGGATGAACAGGGCGCGGACATGGTTGAGTACATCCTGATCGTCGCGGCGGTGGCCCTGCCGCTGCTGGGCGTCATGATTTGGTTCTGGAAAGACCTGTCGCGATGGGTGGGCGATGCCTGGGAAGTCATCAAAGGCGGCGGCGGCGAGCAGGACCCCAGCGATCTGTGATCGCAGGCGGCGCTGAACTCCGCGGCGACGCGCCCGACGCAGGCGGGAGTTTACCATGCCCGAGTTGCTGGTGAACTTCTGGGCGTTCGGTGCGCTCGCGACGGTGCTGGTCGTCGCGTCCGTCACCGACGTGCGCAACGGCCGGATCTACAACTGGTTGACGTATCCCGCCATCGCCGCCGGGCTCATCGGGCACACGCTGGTCAGCGGCGTGGGGTCTCCCACGGGACACGTGGCGGACTTGGGGCTGATTGGGTCGGCCCTGGGTATGGCGGTGGGCGGCGCGCTGCTCTTGGCGTGGCTGGCGGGCGGCATCGGCGGCGGCGACGCCAAGCTGATGGTGGCCGTCGGGGCGCTGACCGGCTGGCGGTTTACGCTGGAAGCGATGTTCTGGGGCTTCGTGGTGGCGGCGGTGATGGCGGTCGCCGTGATGCTCCACCGGAAGGTCGCCCGCAGGACGCTGGCGAGGATCGGGCGGTTCCTGGTCCTCCTGTTCACGCCGGGCCGCCCGGCGAGCCCGGCGACCGAGGACAGCCCGAAGATTCCCTTCGGGTTGGCGCTGTGCATCGGGTCGGGCGTTGCGCTGGTGCTGGCGCTGTTCCGCTCGCCGGGCGCGGGCAGCCTGATCCTGGGGATTTGACACCATGGACAAAACGCACGCGCAAGGCAGGGGCGGGCAGTGGCGGCTGACCCCGCTGGCGGGGGTGCTGGCGGGGATCGGGCTGCTCATCCTCGCCGCCCTCCTGCCCCCGATGCTCGTCTCGGAATCCGCGATGCGCGGGCACTGGGTTCTGCGGGCCGTCACCTCGCCGCTGTTCACCGTCTGTGCCCTGATCGTTCTGGCCTGCCTGGCCCTGCTCAGCCTGCTGTTGTCCGCGATGTACCGCATGGCCCGCGGCCAACGGCAGCGGAACGGCGGAGCCGCGGGCGGACGCCGCCCCGCCCGCGCCGACGCCGAAGCCGGAACGGCCATGATCGAGTTCGCCATGGTCTTGCCCATCGCGCTGATCCTGGTCCTCATCATGGCGCAGGCCACCATGTTGATGGTCGGCAACCTGTGCGTGCATTACGCGGCCTATTGCGCTGCGCGGACGGCCATCGTCACCGTTCCCGACGGACCGCGGCGGATGTTCCTCGAAGAGGCCCAGCGGTCCGGCGAGGAAGTGCCCAACGTGATGAACGACCATTACTTTTCGGCGGCCGCCGGCGGCTCCGAGAAGGGCGGGCGCATCTGGTGGGCGGCCGTCCTCGGTGTTATGCCCGTCTCGGGCAGCACGCCCCTGATCGGCGAGGCCGACACCAGTTCGCTCCAGCGCGGGCTGGACGATTTCTTCGCCAATTACGGGCGCGACAAGCCCGGCTGGGCGGAGAGCCTGTTCGGTCGGAAGCTGCAATACGCGCAGGACTACACGGCCGTGACGCTCGGCGGCGCGCAGGACGGGCTGGTGTACCGCGACAATGAGGACCTGCACGTGCAGGTGGAGCACACGTATTACCTGTCGGTGCCGTTCGCGGCGCGGCTGTTTTCGCTGTTCGAGGACGGGGTGGAGTTGGGGATCGGCGACGGGGAGTACGGGCTGGTGATTCGGGCGGATTGCTGGCTGACGAACGAGGGCGTGCAGGACTACGTGGAACGGGAGCCGTTCCCGCGCCGAATCCGATAGCCTCACCACAGAGACACAGAGAACTCAGAGGAAGAGGAATTGTGGAAGCAGAATCGACAGGGCGAACCGCGCCGCCGCGGAACAGGTGTTGCCGAGAGCCGTGGCTGTTTGCCTTCTCCTCTCTTTGATCTCTGGGCCTCTGTGGCAGGCCTCTGACGTACGGAAGCAGGATGACGAACGACAAGAGGAAGCCGTCTGACGACGTTGGGCTGCCGGTCGGTACGAAGATCGGCAAGTACGAGGTGCGCGAGCGCCTGGGCATCGGCGGGCAGGCCATCGTGTATAAATGCCACGACCCGCTGCTCGACCGCGACGTGGCCGTCAAGCAGGTGTCTACGCACCTTGCGGCGGATCCGAAGTTCCTCGATCGATTCCGGGGCGAAGCGAAGATCCTCGCGCGCCTCGGCGCCGAGCAGGCCGCGATCGTCACGATCCACGAGTTGGTCGAGGACGAGCACGGGCTGTTCATCGTCATGGAGCACGTCCCCGGGCACACGCTCGAGACCATCCTCAGCAATTCCGACGGCCCCATTGAGCCCAAAGCCGTTCTACAAATCCTCTGGCGCCTTGCCGGGGCGCTGCACGCCGTCCACGCTGCGGGCATCATCCACCGCGACATCAAGCCGGCGAACATCCTCATCGGCGAGGGGTTGCGGCCGAAGATCACCGACTTCGGCGTCGCCGCCAGCATGACGGGCGGGGCGTCGATGCCGCTGGGCACGACCAGGTACATGGCGCCGGAGTTGTTCGAGGGCGGCAAGGCGGACGCGCGCGTGGACGTCTATTCGCTGGGCTTCGTCACGTACGAGATGCTCATCGGGCGGCGGAAGTTCAACGAGATCTTCGCCGACGTGATTCGCGACCCGCACAGCGAAGTGCTCCGCTGGATGAAGTGGCACGGCAACCGGGCCGTTCAGGCGCCCAAGGCCCACGAGGTCAACCCGGCGGTGCCGGCGCAGCTCGGCGAGATCGTCGCCAGAATGATGGCCAAGGACCGCAATCAGCGGCACGCCTCGATGGAGGAGCTCGGACGGGCGATCCGGACGGAATTCTCGCCGCGCGGCCGGGCGAAGGGTGCCGCGGCGGCCGTCGCGATGGCCGCCGGGGCGATGGCCGCCTCCGCGCCGACCCCTCCCGTCGGGCCGCAAGAGGCGGCGGGGTCCGCGCCGGCGGGCGGGCCGCCGGGCCTGGATGCCGAGAATCTCCAGATTCAACCGCCGGACATCCCCCAGCCGGTGGCAGTCGGGGCGGGGGAGCAGGGCGCCGGCGTCCCGGTGCCGGCCCAGGGCCCGGCGACGGCGCCCATCCCGAAGCGAACGCTGTCTCGCCGGACGAAGCTGTTCATCGTGGCGGGCATCGGGGCGGCGGTTCTGGTGGCGGGCGTCGTCATGCTTCTGGTGCGTTCGGGTCGCCAGGAAGAACTCCAGCGGCAGCGGGCGGCGCAGTTCAACGAGGCGAAGACGTCGCTCGAGGCGGCGATGCCGCCGGTGAACGATCGGGCGAAGTTCGCCGAGGCCCTCAAGGGGTACGAACAGGTGCGCGAGCGCTTTGCGAATACGAAGGCGGCCGACCGCGCCTCGGTGATGGCGCCCATCTGCGAGGCGTATCTGGCCGTCATTGACCAGGACTGGGAAACGGCGGCCACGCAGCGCCAGACCGCCCGCCAGCGGATCGACAGCATCCAGGCCAAGTACGCCGAGAAGGGCGGGTGGAGCGCGGACAGCCTCGACGCTTGGGTCAGCGAGAAGCGGCTGCAGATCCAGTCGCTGGAGGACCACCAAACCGACTCGCGCAGGTTCGCCGTGCGCCGGGAACTGGCGCGGATCCTGATGGACGCCGTGGACGAAATCCAGCAGGCGCGGGACGCCCTCGAATCCGGCGCCGTCAGCAGCAAGCTCGTCGAGGTACAGCAGGCGCGCCGGTCGATCGAATCCGCCCGGGAGGTGGGCGACGAGAAAGCCGGGCCGCTGCTCCGCGACGCGGCCGCATCGCTCGTGGCCGCGGAGGACAAGCTGCGGGCCCTCCGCGAGCCGTACGACCCCAACGAACTGAAGGAGCGCCTGAGCGTGGCCAAGCTCGGCGTAGTGGAGCAGGCGGAAAAGATGGCCGCGCTGCTCCGCGACCTCCGCCGCACGCACAAGCAGGGGGAGTTGGTGGCCGCGTACGAGAATCGCGTTCAGGCGGCGGACACGGCCATCAAGGACGAGTTGGCGGAACTGGGACGGCGCGAAGTCGCCATGCGCGTGCGGAAGGAAGAGGGGGCCATCGACCGGTTCAGGCGGAACGCGGTCGAGCAGTTGAAGTCGGCGGAGAAGCTCGCCGAGAAGGGCCAGATCGAAGGCGCGCGGAAGATCGTTGAGGACGCGGGGCGGATCAAGGAAGACCTGTTCGATTACGAGCTTCCGGGGGAGCTTCCGGGCCGGGATCTGGAGAAGCTGAAGGAGTACAAGTCGGCGGCGATGGGCGCGATCGACGCGAACATCCAGCAGACGACGCAGCGGATCGCGGTAGCTGAGGAGAACTGGAAGGACATCCTGGCGTACCGGCGGGCGCTGGAGGCGGTGAGCATTGCGAAGGGGAGGAAGGACTGGGCGGCGGCGCTGCAGTCGCTGCAGAGGGCCCTGGAGCTGGGGCGGCGCGTCAAGCCTGAGGACACGAACAAGCTCACGAAGGAGATGGCGTCGGTGAAGTTGCGGATCGATCTGGACAGGGCGCTCAAGCTCAAGAGCGCCGGCAAGATCACGCAGGCGATCAAGGCCCTGAAGGACTACCTCAACCGCAACCCGAATGACAGCGTCGCCCAGGCCGCCCTGAAGGACGCCGAGGGGCAGGTGCGCTGGGGCCAACTGCTCCAGCAGGCGGACGGCCACCGCGCCGGCGGGCGCTGGCAGCAGGCGCTGACCGCCTACGAACAGGCGAAGCAGATCCGCTTCACGTCCGCCATCGGCGAGCACATCCGCGAGTGCAAGTACCAGATCGGAATGGCCGAGGGCGACAAGCTGTTCGCGCAGGGCAAGCTCGAGGAGGCCGTCGCCGCGTACGAGGGGTTGCGGGCGGTCAAGCCGTCGGCGGGGCCGATCATCAACGATCGGCTGGAGAAGGTGGACCGGCGTCAGCGGTACAACAAGCTCTACACGGCTGCCGTCGAAGCGCAGCGGAAGCGGGCCTGGCTCGACGCCCGGCGGCTGGCGGGGGAGGCGGCGAAGATCTACCCGAACGACGCGGAGCTCTCGGGTCGCGCGGAGGAGGTCGTCCGCCAGGCGAGCTACAGTGAATGGATGGCCAAGGGCAAGTCGCAGATGGCGGCGCAGCAGTACAAGGTGGCCCTGGCGTATTTCAACAACGCCAAGCGGTACGCCCGCGGCGACCGCGAGACGTACGCCGTCGAGGAGCAGATTCAGGCCGCCACGCGCGCCATCGAGGCCGAAGAGAACGGATAGAAGGGCGTGACACCATGAGCGCAATGACCGGGCGGAAGATCGACCCGCGGCGCCGCCGACGACGCGGCGGGCAGGTGTTGGTTCTGCTGCTGCTGGCGATGACGCTGATGGCCGGGCTGGTGTTCTACGTGTACAACGTGGGCCACCACGTCAACCGCGGGGTGGACGTTCAGAACGCCGCCGACGCGTCCGCGGTCGCCGCCGCGGCCTGGATGGCGCGCAGCATGAACGTCGTCGCCATGAACAACGTCGCCAGCGTTCGCGTGATCAACATGGTGCCCGTCCTCGACGCGATTCCGCAGGCGGCGGATATCTCGCTGCGCGAGGCGGTCGCGTGGGAGCAGGGCCTCAGCGACCAACTCGGGCGCGGGCTGCCCACGTCGTATCTTCGAGAGGGCATCGAATCGCTCCGCGACCGCATGATCTACCAGCGCGATATTCTCGCCGAGATCGACACCAGGCTGGGCCTCCACGCCGGCAAACCCATGTCTGCCTTCACCATGTGGGACGCCTCCGAGGACGGCCTGGACGGCACGCTGCCGCACGGGGAGATCTGGAAAACCGCCCAGGTGCTCCAGGACTTCTCGGAGGCCGTGGCTTCCGGGGCGGGCATGCTGGCTCAGAGTGCGGCCGTGCACTTCGGCGAGGACAACGGCATGGACGCGGCGTTCGTGGCCCCCGTCATGCCGGTGCTTCCGGCCGTGCACGGCGAGTGGTCGGATTTCGAGCCGGCCCTCAAGGGCAAGCTGGTTGTGGACAACGACGGGGCGGCGTTCCGGACGTCCGGCGGGCGCGGCGGGGCGATTCCGGACGTGGAGTATCCGCACCGGCTGGGTCCGTGGGCGCGGCTGTTCGAATGGCGCGACTACAAGCAGCGCGTGTTCGGACGGCGTGAGGAGCTTCCGCCGCGCGACCCGCAGCGGGCGATCAAGGTCCGCGCGGGCAGCGGGAACGTTTCGCTGGGTGGTCGGCGAAGCGGCAGCAGCGCCATCCAGACCGGGCGCGGGGCTTCCAGCGGCGAGCGCTGGCGCTTCATCCGCACCGGGGCGGAGGTCTATGGCTACGAGACGTACGGCCCGTACCACTGGGCGTGGCGCGGGCGGCACAAAGGGATCGACATCGCCGAGTTCGCGCGCGAGGAGATCGTCGACGTGACCTTCGCCCAGCGGTGGCGCGAGCTGTCGGACGATAAGCTCGGCTACATGTTCAACCCGCCGGGGAAGCTCAAGCAGATTCACGACCCCGAGTGGCACACCGATTACCCCGAATGCAGGCAGATGGCCGAGGAGGTCGTCGACGTGCCGCAGCCCGACGGCAGCGTCAAGCAGCAGAAGAAGCACGACGTTGAGCGCACGATGTTCTACCTCGTCGAGATCGTCTCGTCCGTGCCCGAAAGCTCGCCCGGCTGGCTGCGCAGCGGCACGTACCGCACGAACGGCGACGAGCCGATCGCCATCTGGGTGCGCGGCTGGGAGGACCCGGCCGACTGGGAGGAAAACGGCGTGCTGCGCGCGGGCAGCTACGTCTGGAAAGACACCTTCACCTACGAGACCACCGAGGATCCGGACATCGGCATCCAGTACAACCCGTCGAACCCGGACGACTTCCGGACGGTGTACGTCGTGCAGTGGTACGTGTTCGGCGGCATCGACGTGGGCGAGAAGAAGGACGTGCGGAACCCGTTCAACTGGGCGTCGAGCAGCGACCCGCCCGTGCCGATCGTTTTCGACGAGTCGGTCCGCGCGAATTACGCGCCGCACCCGGACTTCGTCAGCGAGTTCGGCGAGGAGTTGGGCACCGCCCCCGGCACGCGGCGGACGGACTTCGCGATGATGGGTGTTGCACGCCTGGAGGCGCATGCCCCGGTCTGGCCGACGCGGTTCTCCAACGCGAATCCGACGGACTCGATTATCAAGGTCGCTCAGGCGAAGGTGTTCAACAACCGCAGTTGGGACCTCTGGACCCAGGACTGGCAGGCGCAACTGACCCGCATCCGCGGCTGGGACGAATGGGTGGACCGCCTGCACCTCGGCGCCTCGCAGGCCGAGGCCACGGGTGGGCTCGTTCTGCCCGAGGAGGTCGAGCGGATCCGCGACTACATGTGGAATCTCGGCGGCCCCATGGCCGAGGACTACCTCACGCACTAGAGCGGGAGGGAGCAGGACATGACGCGATATAGACGGAACCGGGCGGTCTGGCTTCGCCGGCGGCGGGGAACGGCGCTGATCGAGTTCGCGATGGCCGTGCCGTTCATCGCCCTGGTCATCGCGGCGACCTTCTTCTTCGGCTGGTCGATGGTTAACCAGCAGCACCTGAAGGTCGCCGATCGTTACACGGCCTGGCGCTATGTTCGCGGGGCGGGCAACCCGAGTGAGGGCGAACTCAACGACACGCTGCTCGACGGCAACGCCGGAACGGTCAGCATCGCCCGCACGCGGGCCGACGAGCGAACCGTCAGCGACTTCATCGCCCAGGCCGGGCAGGAGAGCGCCCTGGCCGAGGTGTACGCCGAGCACATCGTCGCTGACGGCGCGCCCCGCAGCCGGGCGGCGCGCGTGTCGGCCGATTTCCCTTCGGAACTGGGCTACGCGGCCGCGCTGGAGGAACCCATGACCGCGCGTCACGGCCGCGAGGGACGCGAGTGGCGAAGGCGCCAGGTCGATTGCGAGAGGGAACTCACCGCCGACTTCCTCTACTCGCTCGACGATTCGCTGATGAGCCTGTCGGGGCCGGTATCCCGCCTTGGCCGGCGCCTCACCGAGATGTATACTCGACGGTGGTAGGGGCCCGCGAACATCCCCGACCTACCGTTGACCGCGGCGGCAGCCCGCCGCCGCCGGCCCGCTCCCGTCGCCGCATGCTTGTCCGGCACGCGCTGTACGTCGCCTTCGTGGTGGCGGGCGTGTTCGCGGCCTGGCAGGCCCGGCGGCTGTGGCTGAGCCCAGCCGACGAGACCCGTGCCGTTCAGCCGGGCGACCTGGAGGAGTGGCGGTACGGTGGCGAGACGCCGCCCCGGGCGTCGGCGTCGGTGCACGGCGGCATCCTCGCGCAGATCGGCGCCGAGCCGCTCGAGGGCGACCCCGGCGGCATCGCGCCGCCGCCCGGCGCGATCCGAGGGATCGGCGTCCGCCGGACGATGGGCGGTGCGCCAGACAGAGACGGCCGGCGGGGCGCGGCCGCGTGGGTGGTTGAGCAGGCCGGCTACCAGTGCCCCGGCGGCGTCGAAGCTGCGGCCGCCCATTACGTCGAGCGTCTGGGCGAGCGCGGACACCGCCTGGTGGCCGACCGCGCAGCGGCGTCGGGTCGGCAGTTGCTGTTCCAGGCGCCGGGCGGCGAGCGGGCGTACGTCCGCTTGCGTAAGCTCGACGAACAGAGGAAGATGGTTCGAGTGACTCTCTCGCTGATTCGCCCGTCGGACTGACGGCGGCGAAGAAGGAGCCGCGACATGGCAGAGCAGGCCCCCGAGATACGCAACAAGAAGCTCCTGCTGATCTCCGTGGCGCTGGCGGTCCTGGTGGTGGTGATCTACAACGTTCACATCGGCCAGGTGCGCCGGGCGGCGCAGGGCGATACGGTCTTCCTGGTGCAATTCCGCCACGACCTGCCGGCGGGCACGAAGCTGAGCGGTCAGAACACGAGGCTCAAGGAGGTCCCCGACTGGCTGCTGGAGGGGCTCGGCGACGTGGTCGCCGTCAACGGCGACAACGAGTTCAACGACAAGTACCGGAAGGACCCGCTCGTCATGGACGTGCGGACGAACCAGTACCTTCGCCATGCCCACATCGTGCCGGAAGAGGCGGATTCCCCCGCCAAGCGCATCCGCCTCGGCATGGTCGCCCACCCGCTGTTGATCGATCCCGCCTACGCGCCGGGCGAACTGCTGCGTCCCGGCGACTACGTGAACGTGGTCGGTGAGTTCGAGTTCGGCCGGCTGGGCCGGAAGTTCTACCCCATCATCAAGAGCGTCCGCGTGCTAACCGTCGGCGGGCGCAGCGCGACCGATCCCATGGGCACGGGCAGCTTCGAGCGCGATACCGGCGTGCGGTCGTTCCGCGGGATTCAGGTCGAGGTCTCGCCGGAGGTCTCCCTGAAGCTGCACGACCTCACCGCGCGGATGACCAGCCCGACGGTCCGCGTGCAGACGCTCAGCGCCCGCCTGGCGGAGGAAGGGGCCAAGCGCCCCGACAGCCCGCAGATCGACGAGCGGCTCGAAACGCTCGCCGTCGAACACGGGCTGCTGCCGAGGCCCAGGCAGGGCACCTGAGGCCCCGGCGGCCGGAGACGCGACTTGGAGATCTGGGTCTACAATCAGTACACCGACCAGCGCGACGTCGTCAAGGCCGACGATGACCAGGTGACGATCGGTCGGGACGAGACGAACGACGTGCCGCTGCACAGCCCGTTCGTCTCGCGCGAGCACGCGCGGATCCTTAAGGAAGGGGGCACGTATTTTGTCGAATCGCTGGGGATGAACGGGACGATGGTCGCCAACCGGCTGGTGCCATTCAAGGAGCGGCGCAAGCTGGAGTATGGCGACGAGATCCGCATCGGCGAGTTCAGCCTGTACATGATGGAGCCGGCCGCGAGGCGCGTGGGCGGCGTCCGCGGCGGGCCCACGCCGCGGAAGCGGGTCATCGAGCTCGAGGAGCGGATGCACCTGGAACTGCTCGACCGGCTGAACCTCCGCGTCGCAAGTCAACTGGGGTCGGCCGACGACCAGTACGTCGCCCTGATCAAGCGGCACCTGGCGGAGATCATCGAGGGCCACCAGGATGAGGTGGACGACGAGATGGCCGAGCACCTCATCCGGGAGTTCCTGTGGCGGTGCGTGGTGACGGAACTGTCTCGCCGGGCGGCGGGCAAGCTGATGTACAGCTACGGCTTCGAGGGCACCGATTTGCTCGAAGCCCGCCACGAGGAGACCATCGGGCGGATCATCAGCGACGTGGTCAGCTATTACCCGCTGCGCCTGCGCCCGCACACGCTGAAGGGAGACGTGGCCGCGCTGGAAGCGGAGTGGCCCGGTGAGATCAAGAAGATCATGCCCAAGGTCACGCCGGCGCTTCGCGACTACCTCGTGCGGCGGATGCTGTCGAAGGAGATCGAGGACATCGTTCTGGGCTACGGTCCCCTGCAGGATCTGCTGGAGATGCCGAACATCAACGAGATCATGGTGGTCGGCAAGGACAAGATCTACATCGAGAAGGAGGGCGTCATCCAGAACACGGGGCGGAGCTTCTTCTCCGACGAGGTGGTGGTGAGCGTCATCGAGCGGATCATCACGCCGGTGGGGCGGCGGATCGACCGTTCCACGCCGCTGGTGGACGCCCGCCTGCCGGACGGTTCGCGCGTCAACGCCATCATCAACCCCCTCAGCCTCTCGGGGCCCACGCTGACCATCCGCAAGTTCGCCCGCATCCCGTTCACCATCGACGACCTCATCGAGCGAGATACCATCACCGAGCAGGCGGCCGACTTCCTCCGCGCCTGCATCCTCGGGCGACAGAACCTCATCATCTCCGGCGGCACCGGCAGCGGGAAGACCACCACCCTCAACGTGCTGAGCAACTTCATTCCGCACGAGGAGCGAATCGTCACCATCGAGGACTCCGCCGAACTGCAACTGCCGCAGGAACACCTGTGCCGGCTGGAGACGCGCCCGCCCAATATCGAAGGCAAGGGCGCCTACGCCATTCGGGACCTCGTCCGCAACGCCTTGCGCATGCGCCCCGACCGGCTCATCGTCGGCGAAGTCCGCGGGCCCGAAGCCCTCGACATGCTCCAGGCCATGAACACCGGTCACGACGGGTCGCTGACCACCATCCACGCCAACAGCCCGACCGACACCATGATGCGCCTGGAGACGATGGTGCTGATGGCCGTGGAGATGCCCGTTCGGGCGATTCGCGAGCAGATCGTGGCCGCCCTCAACCTCATCGTCCAGATCGCGCGCGTGCCGGACGGGCGGCGGCGGATCACGCACGTCTCGGAGATCATCGACATCGACCCGGAGACTTCGCGGATCGTCACCGAGGACGTCTTCGTCCTGCGCGCGATCTACGGGGAGGAGAGCCAGGAGGCACGGCTTCGGCATACCGGCTACATCCCCTCATTCGCCGAAGCGCTCATCCGGAACGGGTTCCTCGGCGTGGAGGCGTTCACGTGATTCCCCCGGCCCAGGTTCCGACGATCAACCCGGTTACGCAGATGGTCAGCAGCGCGGCCGTCTTTCTGGGGGTGGTGACGATGGTGTTCCTCGGCTACCGGCCGTTCATGCAATGGGTCCGGGCCCGGGAGCACCAGTACGATATGGTGCTGCGTCGCGCGCTACTGATGGACATCAGCCCGCGGTCGGCGACGGTGCTGAGCTGGATCGTGACATTCGTGCTGGCGTTGGCCGGGTACGTGCTGAGCGGGTCGCTGATCGGGGCGGGACTGGGGATTGTGGCGGGGCTGCTGATCCCGATCGGCGTTCTTCGGAAGCTGCGCCAGCGGCGCCTGGAGAGACTCGAGAACGAACTGGTTGGCGGCATTCAGACGATCGCCAGCGGCGTGCGGGCGGGTCTGAACCTCGTGCAGGCCATGGGGCTCGTCGCCCGCGACGGGCCGAACCCGCTGCGGCAGGAGTTCGCTCACCTCCTGCGCGAGTACGAGTACGGGATGACGCTCGAGGACGCGATGAACAACGCGGCCACGCGGATCGGCTCGGGCGACTTCCGGCTGCTCTTCTCCGCGCTGCTGACGCACCGGGAACGCGGCGGGGACCTCGGCCAGACGCTGGACCGCATCGCCGACAGCATTCGTGAAATCCAGCGCCTGGAAGGGCGCGTTAAGAGCCTGACCGCCCAGGGGCGGGCGACCGCCCGCTGGCTCGGGGTCATGCCCGTCGCCGTGCTGGTGATCTATTACCTCATCGACTCAAACGCCGTCACGCAGTTATTCACCGACGGCATCGGCAAGCTTATCCTGCTTGTCGTGGTGGTGATGGCGCTGATCGGGTTCCTGTGGATCAAGAAGGTCGTCTCGGTGGATATCTGAGGATGGCGCAGACGCAGACGCAGCAGGAAGCGACTTCAACGCAGGCGGAGAGCCCGGCGCCGCCGGCGGACCCGCGCGCCGCCAAACGTGAAGCGGCCCGACAGCGCGCCGTGGCCGTGGGTCGGCATCTGCTTAAACTGCTGCTGACGATCGGCCTGCCGGCGGCCGCGCTGCTGGGCGCGGTGTCGTATCTGACCACGGGCAGCGCGGCGGATGCAGGGCTGTCGTTCGGCATGGGCGTGGTGGTGATGTCATTCATCATGGCGGTATTCAGCCAGCCGGGGCGGGTGAGGCGCTCCCCGCAGCGAGAGGTGGCCATCGCGATGGGGCACGCCGACCGGCGAACGCTGTTCGAGCAGCCCGGCACGCGGCAGTTGATGTGGGTGCTGTTGGCGCTGGCCCATTCGCTGTCCATGCCGCGCGTGAAGCAGTGGATGCGGAAGATGCTGATTGCCGAAGGCAACGAGAACTACTACACTGCGGAGGAGTACCTGGCCCTGTGCGTGGCGGCGGGGCTCGCGGCGGGCGGCTTCTCCGAGACGCTGTACCTGCTGCTGGTGGGGCAGTTCAGCTTCCTGATCTTCCTGATCGGGCTTGTGCTCGGCACGTTCCTGGGCGTGTATCACGTGTATGACCGGGCGGGCAAGCGCCTGCGGCTGATCGCCAAGCGCGTGCCCTACACACTCGACCTCGTCTCCCTGGCGATGGGCGCGGGGGCGACCTTCACCGAGGCCGTCCGCACCGTCGTTCGCGAGGAGCCGGACGACCCGTTCAACAACGAGCTCAAAACCGTGCTGGCGGAGATGGAACTGGGCTCCACGCGCCGCCAGGCGCTTGAGAACCTCGCCGACCGCGTCCCGCTCGATAACCTGCGCAGCATCGTTTCCAGTGTCATCCAGGCCGAGGAACTGGGCACGCCGCTCGCCGACGTGTTGCACAATCAGGCCTCGCTGCTGCGTTTGCAGCGGTCGGTGCGGGCGGAGAACGCGGCCGCCATCGCCAGCGTGCGGATGCTGGTGCCGGCGCTGCTGATCCTGATGGCTGTGGTGCTGACGGTGTTCGGCCCGGCGATCGTCCGCGGGCTTCGGGGAGGGCTGTTCTGATGGTCGCACAACCGCGTCCGGAACTGATCTTCCTTGCCGGGCCGCAGCGCGGGCAGCGGGCGGTGCTGATGGGCGACGTCGCCGTGCTCGGCCGGTCGTCGTCGTCCGACGTGCAGATCGACGAGCAGTACGTTTCGCGCGAGCACCTCCGCCTGTCGCTGACCCGCGACGGGTGGATGGCCGAGAACCTGTCGGACAACCCCATCCGAATCAACGGCAAGAAGTACAAGCGGAAGAAAGTCTTGCTCGACACGGGCGACCTGTTGGCCCTTGGCGTGGCGACGGAGGTGCTCTTCGTCGCGGCGGGCGACGACCCCCTGGAGGCGCTCAAGCCGTTCGGGGGCCTCCAGGCGCTTGGGGCTCCCGCGACGCCGCCGCCGGCCGGGGCGCAGGGCGAGGCGCCTGCGACGCCGCTCCCACAGCAGGCCCCGGCGGCCCCGACCGACGCCAAGCGCAAGACAGAGGCGGAAGGCCCCAAGACCGAGGCCGTCAGCGCCGAGGCGGCCGAGAAGTCCTCCAGTCGCCGGGTGATGATCCTCAGCGGCGTGGTGCTGGCGTGGCTGGTGGTTCTGCTGTTGCTGTGGGCCTTCCGCGAGAAGGGCACGGAGGGCAAGGGCGACGGGGCGCCGAAGTGGCTGACCGACGACGAGATCGCCCGGGCGATCGAGGAACCGATGAGCCGCCCCGCCGACCTGCCGGAGGCGGACCGTCTTCTGTATCGTGCGGTCGAGCGGCAGAAGTCCATCTGGAAAGCGGGCGACCCGTATCTCTGCGTGCGCGATTACAAGGAGGCGCTGGCCTTCATGGGGCGCAGCAGCTTCCGCGATCCGGAGTATGACGAGCGGTTCATCCGCATCCGCCGGCAGCTCAACAAGGACGTGCAGGACCAGTACCGTCGGGCCTGCTTCGCCGAGCGGCAGGGCGACTGGCCCCAGGCCAAACGCGAATTCCAGGTCGTCGAACTCATGCTCCCGGAGCAGAACAAGGACGATCCCGTCTTCAAAGTCATCCTGACGAACGTCCGCGAGCACATCCGGTACGTCAACGTGCAGATGAGGCGCCGCTAGCGTTCCGGCGCGGCGCCCGGGGAACGGTTGCATGACGCGAAGAATCGACCTGCGCCTCGCGGCGCTCGCGGCCGGGATCCCCCTGTCCCTGCTGCTGTGCCTGGTGTTCTTCCTGCCGTGGGTGAGCTGCCGCGATGCCGCGTTCCGCGAGGTCCGCGAGTGGCGGCACGCGACCGGGCTTGACCTGGCGATCGGACGGAAGGACGCGCCGTTCCGCGTTCGCCCCGACGTTCCGCGGCCGCTGCGCGAGGACCACGCCGAGGTCTGCGGGGCCATCGACGAGGCCACGCCCGCCCGGCCGTGGTTCCTGCTCGCCTTTTTGCTGCCGGTTGCCGCGGTCGGCATCGCGGCGGCCGGCCTGAGCGGCCGGATGGGCGCGGGGCCGGCCGGGCGCGCCCTGATGCTGGCGGCTGCCGTGGGCCTCGTGCTCGTCGCCATGGCGGTCCATGTCGATTGTGCGCCGGCGCGCCTGGCGGCCTTCGACACGGCGTTCGATCAGGAGTACGCGGCGCTGGAGACGGTGCTCGACGAACAGATCGAGCGGATGTTGGCGTCGTACGCCGCGACGCGTCCGTCGTCGGCGGGGACGCAGCCGGCAACGCTGCCCGCGGGAAGCCGCGCGATGCTTGAGGGCGACAAGCGCAAGCGGCTCGCCGCCTTTGTCGAACGCGGCGCCGCCGCCCGCGAGCGCGTGTACGAGGGCGTGCGGACGTCGGCGGCGCCCAGCCTGTGGATGGCCATGGGCGGCTTCGGCTTGCTGATGCTCTGCGGCATCGTGAGCGGTGCTACGGCTCGCTCGGGCGCTGCCCGCCGTTAGGATGGGCCAGCGAGCGGTTGACCGCTGACAGGAACGCCTGGGCCGAGGCCTCCACGATGTCCGTGCTCACGCCGCGCGCCCGGAAGCGCCGCCGGCCGGTCTGGACTTCGATGGTCACCTCGCCTTGGGCGTCCTTGCCCGAGGTGATCGCTCGAAGGGCGTAGTCGGTCAGCGTCATGTCCGTCCCGGTGATGCGCTGGATCGCCTCGTACACGGCGTCCACGGGCCCGTCGCCGGTTGCCGCGTCGGTGACCCGCTGGTCCTCGCGCACAAGGGTGACCGTCGCCGTCGGCACCGTGTTCGAGCCGGCCGTCGTCTGCACGCCCGCCAGGCTCCATGTCTCCGGCGCGGTCTCGATCTGCTCGTCGATCAGGGCCTCGATGTCGGCGTCGAAGACTTCCTTCTTCTTGTCCGCCAGCCGCTTGAACTTCCCGAACGCCGCGTCGATCTGCTCGGCCGTCAGTGCGTAGCCGAGCGCCTCCGTCCGCTGCGCGAACGCGTGGCGGCCCGAGTGCTTGCCCAGCACCAGCCGGCTGGCGGGCACGCCGATGTCCTCCGCCCGCATGATCTCGTACGTCTCCCGGTGGGCGATCACACCGTGCTGGTGGATGCCCGCCTCGTGGGCGAACGCGTTCTCGCCGACGACGGCCTTGTTCCGCTGCACGTTCACCCCGGTCACCGACGACACCAGCCGGCTCGTCGGCCAGATCTTTGTCGTGTCGATGCCCGTCGTGACGTTCAGGAAGTCCGCCCGCGTGCGGATCGACATCACGATCTCTTCCATCGCCGCGTTGCCGGCGCGCTCGCCGAGCCCGTTAATGGTGCACTCGACCTGCCCGGCCCCGGCCCGCACGGCCGCCAGGGAGTTCGCCACCGCCATGCCCAGGTCGTTGTGGCAGTGCACGCTGATGACCGCCCGGTCGATGTTCGGCACTTCGGCCACCAGGTGGCGAATGAGGTCGCCGAACTCGGCCGGCATGGCGTAGCCGACGGTGTCGGGGATGTTGACCGTGGTCGCGCCGGCGTCGATGACGGCCGAGACCACTTCGACGAGGAAGTCCCACTCCGTCCGCGACGCGTCCTCGGGCGAGAACTCCACGTCCTCGACGTAGGCCTTCGCCGCCTTCACGCCCTCGACCGACATGCGGAAAATCTCTTCCTTGGCCCGCTTGAGCTTGTGGGTACGGTGGACCTCGCTGGTCGCGAGGAACACGTGAATCCGCGGCCGTTTGGCAGGCTTCAGTGCCTCGGCGGCGCGGTCGATGTCGGCCTGGATGCAGCGGGCCAGGCCGCAGATCGTGCAGTCGGTGAGTTCCTCGGCGACGGCGCGGACGGCCTCGAAGTCGCCCGGCGAGGCGATGGGGAAGCCCGCCTCGATGATGTCCACCTTCAGAGCCTGCAGCGCGCGGGCCACCTGCAGCTTCTCGGCGATGTTCATGCTGCAGCCGGGCGACTGCTCGCCGTCGCGAAGTGTCGTGTCGAAAATCAGGATGTTTCTCTGGTCGGCCATCGTCGGCTCCTTCGGCCTGGCGGCCTGTTCTTCCATCGGGCAAACGACCCTCAAAACAACACGGGCTCCGCGACCCGTGTTCGGATCGCGGAGCCCGGAGGGGTTGTTTCGGTTTCCGCGATCCGTCAGCGCAGCAGGAGCCCAAGGTCTAGAAGCAGGGCCAAACTGTTGCTCTGACGAATCGACATCGTTTGCCTCAATACCCTCTATATCGTCAACCCACACCGCAATTCAAGCTCAATTTTCGGATTCCGCCGTGCGCCGCGAGTTCCGCCGCCCACCCGAACCGGAGAAGGGGCCCCGCAGAGACTCCTCTGTGTCTCTCCGGGCCTCCATGTCGTTTCCGCCGGGCGCCGCGGACTCGGGTATGCGAACCGGGCGGCCAGCCACGAATGCCAGCCGCCCGGTTCCTGTGCCGTGCCGGGCGCGTGCGCCCGGGCCGGCCTGCCCGCTGCACAACCACCGAACCCGCCGGAGACCCCATTCCGCCCTGTCCCCGGCCGGTAGTTTCAGGCAATCAGGTCCGTTGCTTCGTCGATTCGCCCCGCCAGGTCCCGGAGCCCATAGGGCTTGGCGAGATACGCGTCACAGCCGGACTGGGTCAGCCGCTCGATGACGTTGTCCTTCAGCCGTGCGCCTGTGGCGATGACCTTTGCCCCCGCGATGTCCGCGCTGGCCCGCACGGTTTTCAGGACCTCCCGCGCCGCGTCGCCGGCGCCCACGTCCACGACGATGGCGTGCGGGCGAAGCTGCTGGGCGAGCACGCCGGCCTCGAACTCATTCGTCGCCGTCCGGACCGTGTACCGCTCCGATTCGTTCAGGGCTCGCAGCACCGCCCGGGGCGGGTTCGGGTCGAGCACCAGCACGCGGCAGACGCCGCCGTCGAGCCCGTCGAGCGGAATGCCGTGCGCCCGCATGAACGCGACGAGGTGGGCGACGGGAATCCGCCGGTCGCGGCTGCCGGGAATGCGGTAGCCGCGCAGTCTGCCGCTGTCGAACCACTTGCTGACGGTTCGCGGGGCGACGTGGCAGACGCGCGCGACCTCGCCGGTGGTCAGGACCGATTTCCCACCGGGCAGGGCAGCCGTCGTGCGGGGGGTGTCTGGATCGGCGCTCATCTTCACAGGAACTACATCGGCAAGCCGCCTCGCCGCTTTAGTAACGGGGGCGTTTCGGATGCCCGATGGCTCGCCGCCGTCAACCGCCGCTTGCCGGTCTCGGAGGCGTCGCGGCCCACGTCCTTGGAGGCTGGCGGCGCGTCCGGTATAGTGCCGGCGGAGAGGACAGACGTTGGACCTTCTCTCGGACCTCAACGAACCGCAGCGGCAGGCCGTCACGTACGGCGAAGGGCCGCTGCTCGTGCTCGCGGGCGCCGGCTCGGGAAAGACCCGCGTCATCACCCGCCGCGTGGCGTATCTGATCTCGCAGGGCGTGGCCCCGTGGCACGTGCTGGCGATCACGTTCACGAACAAGGCGGCCGGCGAGATGCAGCAGCGCATCGAAGCCCTCGGCACGCCGCGCGGGGCGACCCTCGGCACGTTCCACGCGGTCTGCGCCCGGCTGTTACGCGAATTCTCGGCCGAGGCGGCGCTCGGCACGAATTACAGCATTTACGATCGCGATGACCAGCTCCGTATCACCAGGGAGGCGATCGGTCGGCTGAACCTGAAGGGCGCCGTCGAGCCGGGGCCGATCCACTCGGCTATCTCGCGTGCGAAGAACGCGCTGAAGACCGCGGAGGCGCACGCGGCGTCGGCCGGGTCGTTCTTCGAGAAGCAGGCGGCCGCCGTCCACGCGGAGTACGACAAGCTGTTGGCGGCGAACAACGCGCTGGACTTCGACGATCTGCTGCTGCGGACGGCGGTGCTGCTCCGCGACCGGCCGGACATCCGCCAGGCGCTCGGGCGGCGCTACCGGCACGTGCTCATCGACGAATATCAGGACACCAACCACGCCCAGTACCTGATCGCCCACGGCATCGCGCTGGAGCACCAGAACCTGTGCGCGACGGGCGACCCCGACCAGAGCATCTACGCCTGGCGCGGGGCGGACATCGGCAACATCCTCGAGTTCGAGCAGGACTACCCTGAGGCTGCCGTCATCCGCTTGGAGGAGAACTACCGCTCGACGAAGGCGATCCTGACGGTTGCGTCGAGCCTGATCGCGTGCAACACGCAGCGCAAGGCCAAGGCGCTCTGGACGCGGCGCGAGCAGGGCCCGGATGTGCGGGTGGTCTATTGCGACGACGAGCACGCCGAGGCGGTCGCGGCGGCCGAGCGTATCCGGGCTTGGCGGGCGGGGGGGCGGGCCTACAACGATGTCGCCGTCTTCTACCGCGTCAACAGCCTGTCGCGCGTGCTCGAACAGACGCTGTTCAACGCGGGCGTCCCGTACCGAGTGACGCGGGGCGTGGAGTTCTTCAATCGCAGGGAGGTCAAGGATGTCCTCGCGTACCTGAAGCTGCTGGTCAATCCCGATGACGACCTGAGTTGCCTGCGGATCATCAACGAGCCGTCACGCGGCATCGGGGCGACGACGCAGAAGCGGCTGCAGGCGTTCGCTGCGGCGAACGGCGTGTCGGTCCTGGCGGCGTGCCGCAGTGCAACCGCGGCGGAATCGCTCGGGCGCAGCGCGGGCAAGGTCCGCGCCTTCGGTGAGAGGATCGACGCACTGGCCGCGGACACCGGACGCCCGGTGCGGGAGATTGTCGAGCAGGTATTCCGTCGAAGCGGCATGGAGGAGGCGTTCGAGGCGGAGCAGGAGGAGGCGAGGCAGGCGCGGGCGAACATCGACGAGTTGATCACGACGGCGGCCGAGTTCGACGAGGCCACCGACGGCGGGACACTCTCGGACTACCTTCACCAGGTCAGCCTGGTTTCGGACTTGGACCACTTCGACGGGGCGGGTGGGGCGGTGACGCTAATGACGCTGCACGCGGCAAAGGGACTGGAGTTCCCGGCGGTGCTGATCGTCGGCTGCGAGGACGGCCTGCTGCCGTTCAGCCGGGCCGATTTCCGGCGCGGCGGTCGGCCGGCCTCGGGGCCCGACGCGCGCGAGCAGGCGGAGCTGGAGGAGGAGCGGCGGCTGGCGTTTGTGGGCATGACGCGGGCGAAGGACGAGTTGACGCTTTCGTGCGCGCGGAGGCGGATGCTCCGGGGCCGGCGGGTGTCGCAGAGCGCCTCGCGATTCCTCGGCGAGATCGGTCGCGAGTGCGTGTTGGGGGAAGATCGCACGACGCCGGACCCGTCGGGTTTGGGCCGGATGCTCCGGGGCCGGCCGGGCGGCGCGCGAGGCGGCTTCTACGAGGACGTCGCCGAGCGCGAGGTCATTGAGGCGATGGCCGAAGAGACCCCGCCCCCGCCGGAATACCAGTATCTGGCCCCCGGGTGTCGCGTACACCACGCGATGTACGGGGAGGGCACGGTGCTGAAAGTCACTCGCCCCTGGCCGGAGACGCGTGCCGAGATCGCCTTCGATGATCTGGGGCTCAAGACGATCGTCCTGAACCGGACGAACCTGGAGTTGCTCTAAGCCTCGTTCCCCTTGGTTGCTCCAGGGGGGCGCCGTACAATGAGGCCCTGCCACGAGGCGGGACGAGGTGGGCGCATGGGCCGGGGCATCGACACGTTCGGGAGAAAGCACATGAAGCCAATCGGCATCGTTCTCTTCGTCGCCGCGTGCGCGTGGGCTGCCACGGGCGCCGCGGACACGCTCGCCCTGAAGGACGGGCGCACGTTCGAGGGGAGGATCGTTAAGCAGACCGCCGCCGACGTCGTCTTCGAGGTCCACGGGCACGGCGGGCGGATGAAGTACTCGATGACCGTGCCGCGCGAACAGGTGGCCTCGCTGACGGAGGGGAAGATCGCCGCCGAGGCGCCCGGGTCCGCGGAGCCGAAGCCGCTCGCGGCCGGCGAGTTCCCGCCTGAGCCCGAGGCCCCGCCCGTAGAGCCCGCCAGGAGCCCGTCGTATTGCGTCATTCCGCTGCACGGCGTGGTGGGGCACGCGTTCGTCGCCGACGTGCTCGACAAGTCGTTGCTCGACGCCGAGAAACGCGGGCCCGACGTGGTCCTCCTGGATATCGACTCGCCCGGCGGGCTCATTGACGAAGTCGAGAGGCTGGCGGCCGTGCTGCGGGCCCACCGCGGCAAGGTCCGCGTTGTGGCGTACGTGAGCAAGCACGCGATTTCGGCCGCCGCGATTGCGCTGCTGGCCGTGGAGGAAATCCACATGCACCCGTCGGCCGTGGTGGGGGCGGCGACGGGGCTGAAGATCTCGCCCTTCGGCGTACCGACGGAGTTGCCGGAGAAGTCGCAGTCGGTGTGGCGAGCGACGGCGCGGAGTTGCGCGGAGGCGGGTGGGCACAGCCCGTTGCTCGCCGAGGCGATGATCGATCCGCGGATGGAGCTCTACGTGGTGGTGGAGGACGGCAAGCCCGTCGTTCGCCAGGGCAGGGTGGAGCTGGTGACGGTGGAGAAGCGCGAGGGCGGTCGGCGAGTGGTCCGCAAGGAAGGCGCCGGCGACGCCCGGGTCGTCACCGTCGCGGGGAAGCTGCTGACGATGACCGCGACGGAGGCGGAGCAGGTGGGGTTGTCCGCGGGCAAGGCCGACGATTACGCCGCCTTGGGCAAGGCGCTGGGCTTCGAGGGCTGGACGGAGTGTGCCGGCCTCGGTCGGCCGCTTGCGGAGCACCGCGCACAGGTCGTGGAGAAGGTGCGAAGCGACTTCGCCAGGTTCCGACAGGAGTTCCGCGACGCGATGCGGCAGGCGGTGGCCGCCGATCCCACCCGGCACCGGTACGTCATCAACCCGCGGACGGGGGCGTTCACGCCGCAGTCGCGGCGGCAGTGGCAGGAGCGGACGGCCGTCTGCTACCGGTTCCTGGGCAAGGCCGAGCGGGCCCTCAAGCAGGCCAAGAAGCTGGCGGAGCGGTTCCCGCGGGTGACGCTCACGGACGTGGCGGAGTTGAGGGACATCGAAAGCCGGATCAAGACGATCCGGAACGCCGTCGCACGCGAGGCGTATCGGAAGGAGGCGGGATAGCGGGGCCGCTTACCCCTCGAGCAGCATGCCAAGGGCGCGGGCGGCGGCCGTCGCATCCGTCCGGGTGGCCTCGGCCGCCTTGCGAAGCAGATCCGCCTGACGCTGCGTGAACGCCGCTGGCTGCGCGGGGTCGAGTCCGTCGAGCCCGAGGGCCGCGAGCGCCGCTCGACGGAGTTGGTCGAGCCCCTCGCCTGTCGCGGCCGAGACCCGCAGCCCCCCCGACGTCGCCGGGGACACATCGCACTTCGAACGCACGAGCAGCGTCCTCTTCGCGTGCAGCCATTCGGGCGGCTCCTGCGCGCCGTCCGGGGCGAGCCGCAGGACGAGGTCGGCCGCCTCGGCGCGGCGGCGGGCGCGTCGCACGGCCTCGGCATCGACGCCTTCGGGCACGTCCCACGGCCCGGCCGTGTCCGTGAGCCACACCGGAACGCCGCCAAACGATGCCAATTCGCGCACCCAGTCCCGGGTGGTGCCCGGATGGTCGTGGACGAGGCTGACGCGGCGGCCGACGAGGACGTTCATCAGGGCGGACTTGCCGGCGTTGGGCGGTCCGGCGAGGACGAGTTCCGCGGGCTCGATCAGCCGGCGCGTGGCGCTGAACGCCTCTGCGGCGATGATGAGGCGGGGCGGAAGGCGTGCCGAGTCTGAGATCTGAGATTTGGGATCGGTGAGAAAGGCGAGCGTCTCGCGGGCGAGGCGGCTGAGGCCCCCGGACCACTGTTGCGTCAGGCACGAGGCCGCGAAGCTTGTCCGGACGTGCGGCAGAGCAGCGAGCAGTTCCGCTCCGACGGCGGGGTTATGCCACTGGGGGTGAGCCAGCGGCAGGCAGTCCGCCGGCGGGGCGTCGGCGACCTGGGCGCCGAGTCCGGCGAAGCGATGCAGCGCCGCTCGCACGGCCGCCGGGCCGCCGTGAATGCCTACCTCGGCTCGTCCGTCGCGCTGCTGGACGATGGCCTCGTCAACCGGCTCGCCGCTGGCATCGACGAGACGCCCGAGGCGCAGTCGCCCGGCTTCGTCAGGCCCGGACGTTCGCAGCGGGCGGAACGCGGCGGAGAGGATCTCGGCCGTCCCCGGCCCGTCGAGCACGAGCACCGCGATGCCTCCGCGCCCCGGCGGCGTGCAGAGCGAAACCGTGGTGGGGGAGGTGTCTTCCAAGGGGTTTCCGCTTACTTAAGCAGCGTTCGGTAGTAGGCGGCCGCGATGCCGCGAATTGCCAGGTCGTCCACGATGGCCTGCACGAGGTCGGAATCGCTCAGGTCGCCCGCGACGAGGAGGGCGTCGCCGCCGGTGAGGATGACCGTCGGCCAGCGCCCGAGCTGCGTGGCGTACGCCTCGACCAGCGCCCGCAGCGCCCCGCGGGCCCCGCGAACCAGCCCGCCGACGATCGCCTGCTCCGTGTCGTTGCCGAACGTCCAATCCACCGGACGGGGGGTCACCTGCGGCAATTGGGCCGTGCGCTCGTGCAATGCGGCCGCGGACATCGACAGCCCCGGCAGGATCGCCCCGCCCAGGAACACGCCCTCGTCGCTGACGCAATCGACCGTGACGGCCGTTCCGAAGTCCGCCACCACACACGCCGTGCCCAGCCGGTCGTACGCCGCCGCCGCGCAGCACAAGCGGTCCACGCCGATCGACTCCGGGTGCGGCAGGTCGGTATCGATGGGCAGGGGCAGGTCGCGCCCGATGACGAGCACGTCCTGCCGGAGGGCCTCGGCGGCCACGGCCTCGAGCGCCTTGAGTCCCTGGGCATTGACGCTGGCGGCAGCGATCTTGCGCGGCTGGGGCGTTCCCCTCCAGAGCTCCGTCAGGGCTGCCCCCAGACCGGCGAGTTCGCCCAGGCGGAACGTCTGCACGGGCGTCACCTGCTCGCCGTGCACGTGCGCGAGGTGCACCGCGCTGTTGCCGACGTCACACGCCAATATGTGCGGAATACTTTCCATTGTTGCCTATGCTTCCGGAGCCCGCATGGCGGCGAACGACGGCCGCCATGCCACCTGCAGATCACGCTTCGGCCGGGGCGGATTCCTCGACCAAAACCTGCCACACGCGCTCGCCGAAGGCCTCGAGCCCCTCGCCGGTGACGGCGCTGACGGCCGCGACCTCCACGCCCAGTTCGCCCCGCAGACGCTCGAGCGCCTCGCGGCTTTCGGTCAAATCCATCTTATTGGCGACGACCAGCTCGCGCTTGTCCGCCAGGGCCGAGGAATAACTCGCCAGCTCGTGACGGATCGTCCGGTAGTTCTCCACCGGGTCGCCGGTCAACGGGCGGATGTCCAGCACGTGGAGGAGAATCCGCGTCCGTTCGACGTGCCGCAGGAATTCGTCGCCCAGCCCCGCCCCGACGTGGGCGCCCTCGATGAGGCCGGGGATATCCGCCATCACGAACCGCCGGAACCGCGGCAACTCCACAATGCCCAAACACGGGGACAGCGTGGTGAACGGGTAGTCCGCGATCTTCGGCCGGGCCGCCGACAGCCGCGAAAGCAGCGTGCTCTTGCCCGCGTTGGGTTTGCCGATCAGCCCCGCATCGGCGATGAGCTTGAGTTCCAGGTGGAGTGTCCGCTCCTGCCCGGACTCGCCCGGCTCGGCCGTGCGCGGGGCCTGGTTCGTCGCGCTCTTGAAGGCGGCGTTGCCTCGCCCGCCGCGTCCGCCGCGGGCGACGACGATCTCCTGGCCGGGCGTTGCCAGGTCCTTCAGCGTCGCGCCGGTCTCGGCGTCGCGGACGATGGTGCCCGGTGGCACGCGGACACGGACGTCCTCGCCGTTGCGGCCGTGGCGGTCGCTGCCCTCGCCGTGCCCGCCGCGCCGGGCCCGCCAGTGATGATGCCCGGCGAGGTGCTGGAGCGTGTTGAACGAGTCATCCGCGACGAGCACGACGCTGCCGCCGTCGCCGCCGTCGCCGCCGCTCGGGCCGCCTTTGGGCAGGAACTTCTCGCGGCGGAAGGCGACGCACCCGTTGCCGCCGTTCCCGGCAATCGCCACGATATCGACCTCATCGACGAACATGCCTCACCCGCGCTGTCACGATACGAAAAGAGGATGGCGCCGCGCACGGGCCATCCTCTGACGCCGTTGATCTCGGGGGCCGCTACGTGATATCGACGTAACGTCCGCGGAACGAGACAGTCCCGTCTTTCAGGGCGAACAGCGTGTCGTCGCGTCCGCGGCCGACGTTGAACCCGGGCTTGAGCGGCGTGCCGCACTGGCGGACAATAATCCCGCCCGCGCGGACCGACTGCCCGCCGTATCGCTTGACCCCGCGGCGCTGCGCGTTGCTGTCGCGCCCGTTTCGCGTCGAGCCTTGTCCCTTCTTGTGTGCCATCGCTATGCTCTCCGAAAGACTCGGCCGGCGCGAGCCGGCCGAGCGCGCTTATCCGCCAAGTCTCAATATACTACCGCGGGCGCGGCGCCGGGTCAATCCCCTCCCGGCGGCTACCGCATCACCCATTCGCTCATGACGAGTACCGGCGTGACGAGGTGCCGCGAGCCGGGCTCCGCGGCGATCTTGAATCGCAGGTGCAGCGTCTTGAACAGGACGGCTTTGGTCTTGAGGATCGTCTTCTCGCCCTCGGGGAGGGTGAGCTTCTTGGGGATGGGCTTGGGCAGCGTGACCTCGGCGACTTCTCCGCTCAGCCCGCCGATGAAGATATCGGCATACCCGCTGCGGGCGTCGAAGTCCGGCCAGATCGCCACGCCGCGCTTGGCGTTGTCGTCGCCCTGAAGCACCTTGCCGGTCATCGCCCCAGGCGTCCGCAGCAGCGGGTCGTTGTGTATCTGCTTGATCGCCAGGAACACCGTGTGCGGTGCCTGCCAGTTCGCCGGGATCACCTTGCCCCGCTCCGTGTACATCACCATCTCCGGCTGGAACGTCTGGTCTTTTCCGCTGTGATTCGCCACCTCGTACCGCAGATACCAGAACGTCTGTAGCTCCTGCGAGCCCGGCACCTGAACCCGAACCGGCGTCAGCGGATGGAACAGGAAGTCGAGCTGCCAGCTCTTCTGGAAGAACGAGGGGCGGGGGGCGGCGGCGCCGGCCTCGCCGAGGCACAGCCCCGCTACAGCCGCCATCGCCATAATCGCTACGGTTCGTCTCATGGCCTTTACTCCCGGGTGTGGGGCCCCAACGAGGGCCCACGCGGCCCGAACACGCACAACTGCACACTGTATCGGCCGATACGGCCGAGCCGCTCTAGCGAAGGTACGCCCGGCCCGGCCGCAAGTCAACCGCCTTCCGGCGCAAAACCCGCGTTCCGCCACCCGGTCCGGAACGGCCTAAGCAGGGAGGAACGCGGATGAACGCGGATCAGCGTAGGCGGAAGCACGTGGCTGCGTGGTTGCTTCGGCCCTGAGGGCCTCCACAAACCACCGCACCCTCGTCTGTCGTCTTGCGCTCTCTGGCCATCCGCGTTTGTCTGTGTCTATCTGCGGGCGGTTCGTCGTTACCGATCTGCCAACGCCGCGGGCTAGCCGAACAGCTTGATGCCCAGGTCCACGAGCAGGGCGGCGACGACGGCCAGCACGAGCAAGGCGAAGTACCGCCGCAGGTGCTGGGCGTGGAGCTTCTGACAGAGCCACGCGCCGACCTGCACGCCCAGAACGCTGAACGCCAGCAGCGACAGGACGATCACGAGGTTGACGTTACCGGCCCAGCCGTACTTGAGCGTCCCGGCGATGGAGCTGAGCACGACCACGCCCAGGCTGGTGCCGACCGCCTGGTGGGGGCTGAGCCCAACGACGAGTATGAGCAGCGGCATAAAGAGCACGCCGCCGCCGATGCCCATCATGCCCTTCATCACGCCGACCATCAGGCCGACGAGGCAGAGCCCCGGCAGGCTGATCCCTTGCTTGTCGGACGCGGGCAGGTCGATGTACGGCGGCAGGCGAAGGCGCTGGAGCAGGCTGCGGGTCCGCTTTCCGCTGCCTTTTCTGCGACCCACCAGCCACGCCGTCAGCAGGAGCATGCCGATGAACAGCACGTGCATCATCCGCGTGTAGTTGGTTTCGCCCAGGCCCCGCTCGGCGAGCTGGTTAAGCATGGCCCCGAACAGGGCGCCGAAGATGCTCATCAGGCCGAGAATCAGGACGCTTCGCGGCTCGAAGTTCCGCAGCCGGATGTGCCGCGCCGCGCCGGATGCGCCGATGCCGATGGTGAAGCTCAGGCTGCTGCCGACGGCCAGCCCGTACGGGATACCGAACGCCACGTTCAGCAGCGGCGTGATGAGGAACCCGCCGCCGACGCCGAACAGGCCGGTCAGCACACCGACGACGAGGCCCATCGACGCCAGCGCCGCCAGCAGCGCCCATCCCTGAAGGTAGGACTCGAACGTCAGTTCAAAGAGCTTCGATATCTCCGGCATCCGGGCCTTCCTTTTGCCGCTTCCGTCGGTCGCGTCGCCGCCGTCGAAGCTCGAACACGAACTCCACCCCCAGTCCCCACGCCAGCGGAATGGTCACCAGCAACAGCAGGGCGATCAGCTTGTCGAGGGATTTCCACACGGTCGGTGCTCCATAGAGACGGCCGACTGTAGTGGCTCGACGCGGGCAACGCAACCCTTGCCGCGCCGGTGCCCCTTGACGTGGCGACACAGAGGCCCGGAGGGCCGGAGAACAGCAAGGAAAGCCGCGTGGCGCGGTCTCCGCTCGTCCCGCCTTGTTGTCCGGACCTGGCGGCCGCAACCACGTATTCTTCCCGGCGTGGTTGCGTCGGCCCCAAGGGCCTCCGCAAACCACGGCACCGCTTCCTCGAGCTCGGCTTCTTTTTCTCTGGCTCTCTAGGCCTTTGTGTCGAAACGACAGAGGCTCGGCGCTCCGTGCGCCCCCGGAATTCGCTTGCCGGGCGCGCCGAAACGGCCTATCCTAACTACAGAGGACTTCTCAGGTTCCGTCGCGTCGAACGAGAAACTGCTGTTCGGGAGCCGATGCCATGTTACGTCAATCGTTCGCTTGCCCGCGGACGGCCCGAAGACGCCGCCGCGCGGCGTTCTCCCTGACCGAACTGCCTGCAGTGAGGAGGCGAGGCTTCTCGCTTATCGAACTGCTCGTCGTCATCGCCATCATCGCATTGCTGGTGACCATCATTTCCCCCTCGATGAACCTGGCGAAGGACATCACCTACAAGATGCGCTGCCGCGCGCACCTGCACGCCATCATGAACGGGTACGTTTGCTACGGAACGGAAACGGGCTGGACGCCCGGGCGTTGGGCGACGGTGGACTGGGAGTACCTCGGGCGGACGAGCGGCCCGTGGGGCTACAAGGCGACCCTCCCGACGACTTCCGGCGTGCTGCACCGCTTCGGGTACGTCGAGTCGGAGGAGATCTGGCTGTGCCCAAACGTCGAGGCGACGTGCCCGGCAGACTATCCTGACCCCCGGTATCAAGACGCGACCGATCCCTACACGTACCACTACACGATCAACGCCGCGATTCTGATGGAGAGCTATGGCGGTGTCCCGACGCAGGATTCCCACCGGCGTTTCTTGGCCTTTCCGGAGCCCGGCCGGACGGCCGTCATGGTCGAGGAGAACACCGGCCTCTGTCCGCCCGGCATGACCTCCGAGGTCATCAACGACCCGTACCTGACCCGGCCGGACATCACGGAGCCGCGCCACCAGGGCACGTCGCAGGTCGGGTTCCTTGACGGGCACGCGGATGCGGTCGAGCCGTATCTGGAAATCTGGGATATGCCCGAGTATTGCCCGCGGCCGTAGCCGTCAGCGGGCGGTCTCTTTCGGGCGGGGGTGAAGCAGCGAACGGACCGTTCGCGCGTTGACGGCGTCCCAGTCCCGGCCGCGGTCGTCCTTTCCCTTCGGCGTCTCCAGGATCAGCGGCACGTCCGCCAGGCGCCTGTCGCGGATGAGATGGCCCAACCCGCTCCGGCCGATCTTGCCCCGACCGATGTGCTCGTGGCGGTCCACCCGGCTGCCGAGCGGGCGCTTGGAGTCGTTCAGGTGGACGGCCTCCAGCCGGCCGAGGCCGAGCACGCGGTCGAACGCGTCCATCGTGGCCTCGTAGGCGGCCGGCGTGCGCAGGTCGTAGCCCGCGGCAAAAACGTGGCACGTATCGAAGCACGCGCCGAAGCGCCCGGGCGCGTCGAGGCGGTCGAGGAGGGCGGCGAGTTGCTCGAACGTGTAGCCGATGGAGTTGCCCTGCCCGGCCGTGGTCTCGAGCAGGATTCGCGGGCCGTCGGGCAGGGACGCGGCGGCCGTGTTCAGCCCGTCGGCGATGAGCCGGATGCCCTCCTCCGCGTCGGGGTTGGTGCCGGGGTGCAGGACGAACGCGTCGATTCCCAGTCGTCGCGACCGCCGCAGGTCTGTGCTGAGGGCCTTGATGGACTTCCGGCGCACGTCGCTTCGGCCGGCGAGATTCATCAGGTACGAGCCGTGGGCGATGACCGGCGACAGGCGGAGGCGCTCGCGCGTTTGGTGGAACGTCCGCACGGCCGCGTCCGTCAGCTCCGGCACGCGCCACTGCACCTGGTTGCGGACGAACAGCGCGACCGTGCTGAAACCCAGTACGCCGGCCTTGTCCAGGGCCTTGTGCAGCCCGCCTTGAGTGCTCAGATGCGCGCCGAGAAGCATGCCGTGTTTCCGTTGGGCAGGTTTGCGGATAGCATTCTAGGGGACCGGGCCAAGGGTGCCACGGGTTGCTTGCCAAGCCGTGCGTTCGTCCCGGGCACGGGTTGCGAGCAACCCGTGGCACCCGTGTCGAAGGTCTGAGGAGTGGCGGATCGGTGAAGCACTGCGAGACATTCGAGCACACGGCCGACGTGGGGCTGTCGGCGCGGGCGGATACGCTGGGCGAATTGCTCGAGGCGCTGGCCGAGGGGCTGGCGGACCTCATCTGCCCGCGCGAGAACGTGGAGGCCCGCGAGAAGAAGGACCTGCGCGTCGAGGCGGAGGATGTCGAGGCGATGACGGTCGATTTCCTGAGCGACGTGCTTTCGCTGATGGAGGCGGACCGGTTCGCGGTGGCGGCGTGCCGCGTCGGGTGGGCCCACGAGACGGCCGTCGCGGCGGAGTTCAGGGGCGAGCCGCTCGACCCCGACCGCCACGAGATCGGCACGGAAGTCAAGGCCGTCACCTACCATGGTTTGCAGGTCGCGCGCGACGGCGACGCATGGACCGCCCGCGTGCTTCTGGACATTTGAACGCAGAGAACGCAGAGAGCGCAGAGAGATGGCGAAATACTTCTTTCCTGAGGCGGCGCTTGGTTGTGGGAACATGATACTGGCCAGATTCGGCCCGGAAGCACGCACGTATGCTTCATTCGCTTGTAGCTTCCACAACGTATTCGAGGGGCTGATGTCCCACCCGCAGCTTCGTGGCAGGGATTCCTTTCACCTCTTCCCTGTCATGGCCATCTATCGCCATGCTCTTGAGCTCTTACTGAAGGCCATCGTCCAAGATACATGCGAGCAAGAAGTGCCTAGTACACACAACCTGTGCGGGCTTCTCGATCGGTGTTTAGAGACCCGAGTTGTGAGCTCGGCCTTGGGGAATGAGCGGGACTTCGTTGAGGAGGCAATCTGCGAGCTTCAGAATCTCGATCCAGGCGATGCCTTCCGGTACGCAAAGGATACGAAGGGCAGTGACTATTTCTCATCGCAGCCGGACACAATGGACGTTCAAGAGGCGAAGCGAACCTGCGAGCGGCTGTGGACAGCCCTCTGGCGCGTCCACGGCCCCGTCCGATTCGGACCGGCTTCCTGATCTTCTCCTCTGCGTTCTCTGCGACCTCCGCGTTGAAAAGGTGCTGTATGGGCAAGCAATACGAAGGCCCGCTGGAGCGGATCGACCAGAATCGCTGGCGGATCCCCAAGGGCGCCCAGCCGGGGATGCGCGTGGACGGCGTCATCTTTGCCAATGACGCCCTCATCGCGGACGTCCGCGCCGGCGGCGGGCCGCAGCAGGTCGCCAACGTCGCTACGCTGCCCGGCATCGTCGCCGCCTCGATGGCCATGCCCGACATCCACTGGGGTTACGGCTTCCCCATCGGCGGGGTCGCGGCGACGGATGCATCGGCCGGCGGCGTGGTGTCGCCCGGCGGCGTCGGGTACGACATCAACTGCGGTGTGCGGCTGCTGCGAAGCGACCTGTCGGCCGAGGACGACGTCCGCCCCCGGCTGAAGCAACTGATCGACCAGCTTTTCCGCGACGTGCCCGTGGGCGTGGGCGTCGGCGGGCCGTTCGAATTCGCCGACAAGCAGATGCGACGCCTGCTTGCCGACGGGGCGGGGTATCTTGCCGAGCGCGGGCTGGCGACGCAGGAAGACCTGGCGGCCACGGAGTCGGGCGGGCGACTGGACGGCGCCGACCCCGACGGTGTCTCGCCGCTGGCGCTCAAGCGCGGCCGCGACCAGTGCGGGACGCTCGGGGCGGGCAACCACTTCGTGGAGATCCAGCGCGTCGAACGGGTGTACGACGCCGCAGCGGCCGAGGTGCTGGGGCTGAGCGAAGGGGCGGTGACGGTGATGATCCACTCCGGCTCGCGTGGGCTGGGGCATCAGGTATGCACCGACGCCCTCAAGGTCCTGCGCTCGGCGCCGGGCAAGTACGGCATCGAGCTTCCGGACCGGCAGCTCGTGTGCGCGCCGGTCGAGAGCGACGAGGGGCGGCGGTACCTCGGCGCGATGCGGGCGGCCGCGAACTTCGCCTGGGCGAACCGGCAACTTCTTGCGCACGAGATCCGCAAGACGCTGGCCCGGTTCTTTGGGAAGTCGCAGGAGTCGCTGGGGCTGCGTCAGGTGTATGACGTGGCGCACAATATCGCGAAGATCGAGACGCACGAGGTCCGCGGCGAGCAGAAGCGGCTGTGCGTGCACCGCAAGGGGGCGACGCGGGCGTTCGGGCCCGGACACGAGGAACTGCCCGAGGCCTACAGGGACATCGGTCAGCCGGTGATCCTGCCGGGCGACATGGGCACCGCGAGCTACGTGCTGCTGGGGACGGCCGGGGCGATGCGGCAGACGTTCGGCAGCACGTGCCACGGGGCCGGGCGGGTACTCAGCCGCAAGGAGGCCGTTAGACAGGCGTCCGGGCGGCGGATCGACCGGGAACTCGCCCAGATCGGCATCATCGCCAGGGCCCGCGGGCGGACGGGGCTGGCGGAGGAGCAGCCCGCGGCGTACAAGGACGTGGACGCGGTGGTGGGGTGCGTGGAGTCGGCGGGGCTGTCGCGGAAGGTCGCTCGCCTGCGGCCGATGGGGGTGATTAAGGGGTAGGCCCATTCCGGATCTCAGATCTGAGATTTCAGATTTGAGACTGTGGCCCGGCGGCGGGGGCGGCAGCGCGCGTTTGGTGCTTCCGAACGGACGGCGGCGCCGCGCGTTTGGCGTTGCAGAACGGACGGCTCGGCCTATACTGGACGGACTTGTCCCGCGCGATTTTGCCGCACGCTCAGAGGAAGAGTCATGGCGCTTGGGTTTTTCTATCGCAGGCAGAAGCTGGTGTTCATCATCATGGCCGTCCTGATGGTGAGCTTCCTGATCGGCTATCAGGGCCTGAACCTGATCCTGGGGCCGTCGGAGGGTTCGTCGGTGGCGGGGCGCCTCCGCGAGGGCCGGGTGACCGGGGAGGATATCCGCGCGGCCCAGTACGACCTGGGGGTTCTGGGCGACATTATCTGGGGTCGCGGCGAAGAGTTGATGGCCTACATGGCGCTGACTCGGCAGCCGGCGACCGATGGGGGCGCGTCGCTGGCGTATGCCATGCTGCTGAAGGAGGCGGACGCCACGGGCACCACCGTGACCGAGGCGGACGTGGACGCGTTTCTGGCGGCACGCGGTGTTCGCTCGGAAGAGCAGAAAAGCCAGCAACTGGCGCGATTGCGTTCATACGACAGCTCGATGACGGAAGAGCGCCTGCGCGGCCTGATCGCGCGCTGGGTCGGCGTGTACAAGACCTACCGCGCTGCCCGGGCCCTGGCGGCGCCGTCGCCGAGGGAGCTCGAGCACGCCTACCGCGATACGAGCGAGAAGGTCCGCCTGCGGGTGGCGGAAGTGCCGGCCGAGCGATTCCTCGACGACGCCCGGCGCGACACCGCCCTCGCCGCCGAAGCCGAGATCGCCGAGCAGTTCGCCGCGTATCGCGACCGCGCGCCGGGGGCGTTCGACGCGGGCAGGCCGGTCTCGGAGGCGTTTGGGTTCGGCTATCTGCGCCCCCAACGGGTGTCGCTGCTGTACGCGACGATCCGGCGGAACCTGGTTCGACAGATGGTGGATCTGCCCGCGGTGATGACCGGGGAGTCGCGCGTTCAGCGCGACCGCGACGTGCAGGCACTGCTCGACCAGGCGGCCGGCAGCGCGCGGGAGCTGATGACGAAGTACGCCGAGTTGCGGCGGCAATTCGCCGCCGGGCCCGGTCGGCGCACGTGCGCGAGCGGGCTGTCGCTGCTCGGCCCCGCCGGCGGCCTGGCGACGGGCATGGCGCGGTCGGCGCTCAGCCTGCTGCTGCCGTTGGCCGTGTTCCACGTCGAGGCGCAACTGCCGCTGTACCTGCAGGCCGGGGTGGTGCGACCGGCCGAGCCCATGCTCAACCGGCGGCTCCGCGTGGTGAACATCGACGGGCTCGACGTGCTGGAGGCCACGCGTACGCTGGCGGAGCGCGCCGGGTCGGACGTGGAACTGGTGTTCCTGCCGGGCGGGCTGCGCTCTATCGACTATGAGAAGAAGGTCACGCTCGTCGAGACCGACCTGACGCTCGGCGAGGCGCTGGAGCGGGTCATCGCCCAGGTGATCCGCGAGACGGCTTCGCCCGAGACGCGGCCCGAGACGCAGCCGGCGACGCGACCCGCCGAGACGGACGAGCCCGGAGAGAAACTCCCGCCGCCGCTGACGACGTGGGTGACCGTCGAGGGCTTCGGCGGCGTGCTGGTGCCGGTGGGGGGCGAAGTCGGCCTGAGCCAACTTCCTGTCGGACCGCCGCGGCAGACGCCGCTGGTGACGGCCGGGGAACTTCGCGGAATGTGGGAGTTCGCTTTCTCGCAGACCGAGGATCAGCGCGGGATCGTGGACGTGGCGTTCCGGGCGGCCGGGCTGGTGGGCGATCCGAACGCGGCCGCGATCCGCGAGGGCGAGGACGGCCCGGTGTTGAGCAGCCCGTACGCCGACACCGTCTGGCGGCTGGTGGAGGCGTCGCCGGCGCACGCTCCGGAGCGTCTGACGCCGCGCTTGCGGATGGACGTGCTGAGGGACCTCGCGGTGCGGCGGGCGATGGCGTTGGCGGCCGAGCGCGCCGGGGAACTGGCCGAGCAGGTGGAGGCGAGCGAGGGTGGGATGCAGACGGAGCCCTTGGCGGCGAAGCTGGGCGAAGTACACGTGACGGAGTCGTTCGCGCGGAAGACGATGCCGTACCAGTGGACGCCGATGTCGGTGCTGCTGCCGGAAGGGGCGCACGCCCGCGTGGTGGCACGGATTCCGCCGGCGCACCTCGAGGAAGCGATGAAGGCCGCGTTCGCCCTCGTGCCCGAAGACGTGCAGGGCCCGTACGAGGGTCACCCGACCGCGGTGCTGGGCGTTGCCCCGTTGCGGTCTGCGCTGGTGATGGAGCGGATCGGATACACCCCGCCGGCGCGGGATGAGTTCGAGCAGCGCCGGGCGGAACTGGCGGCGCAGATGGCGAACGCGCCGATGGCCTTCGAGGCGGCGGCGTGGTTCAGCATCGGCAATGTCAAGGCACGCACCGGCTTCACGCCGGAACAGTAGCCGGCGGCGATCCCCGCGCCCGGACGGCTTGACTTGTGGGCGCCGGATGCTATCGTAGGGGCGCCGACCCACGCGGGCAGGTAGCTCAGTTGGTAGAGCACATGACTGAAAATCATGGTGTCGGCGGTTCAATTCCGCCCCTGCCCATTCCCAACCGTTCGCCGACCCCGCCGGCGGGGTCACTTTCCGAACGGGTCCTCTCGGGGCGTTCCGCCCCCCGCTATTGAACCCTGCGCCGCCCCGGCCGGCCGTTCTGCGGGTTACAGGTAATGGGCTCCGACGTCGGGGCCGAATGAAGACGACCCATGCTCCCGGCATCCAGGCAACGCGCCATCGGCATCGCCGCCGCGACGCTGCTCGCGGGGCTTGCGGGTGGGGTCTGCGCAGAGGAACGTCCGGATCCGCTGAACAACGCGCTGTACCAGGACGTCTTTGACCTCGTGGAGACGGTGCGGCGCGGCCTGGACGCGGCGGAGGCCGGCGAGGTCGATGATGCCGCGCGGGCGCTGGGGTGGATCGGTGACACGCGTGCCACCGTTGTCCTGCGCCGGGCCCTGTCGTCGCCGGGCGGTCGACTGCGGGCGGCGGCCGCCGAGGCCGTCGGCCGACTGGCGCGTTCGGGCCGGCCCGATCCCGAGGCTGTACCCGCCCTGATCGCGCTGTTGGAGAGCAAGTCGGACGACGTGCGGTCGGCGGCAGCCTTTGCGCTCGGGCGGATCGGAGACAGGCGAGCCCTGGACCCGCTGCTCAAGGCGGCGCGGGACCGGGACGAGTTGGTGTGCGCCCGGGCGTTGGAGGCGCTGGGCCTGCTGGGCGATGGGAAGGCCCTGGACGCCCTGGTGAAGGCGACGGGGGACCGGCGCGTTCGTGTTCGGAGCGCGGCCGTAGAGGCGCTGGGGCGGATTGACGGCCAGCGGTCGGTCGAGGCGCTCGTACTTCTGATGGATAGCGACAAGCACGACTGCCGCAAAGCGGCCGTGCGGGCGCTGGGCGAGCGCGGGGCTCTCCGGCCGCTGATCGATCGGGTCCTCAATCGCCACAGTGTGTGGAAGGCGGCCGCCGAATCGCTGGAGAAGATCGGGGGGCCGAAGGTGCTTGACGCGATGGCGGAGGCGGCGCGCCTGGACCAGGGCGACGTGTCGAACTGGGGCGCGTCGGGCCTGGCGGCGTCGGAGGCGGACCGGGCCGTGGACCTCATGGTCGAATCGCTGGGCGGACACCCCTCGGCCCGGGAAGTCCTGGTGGAGGCGCTGTCGCGCCGGGCGCAGCGGAAGCACCTTCTCGTCCTGGCGAAATTGGCCAAGGGCGGCAGTGGCGAGGACGCCCGACGGGCGGCGGTAAAGGTGTTGGGGAAGCGCCGGTTTGCGCCGGCGGCGGCGATGCTGGTTGGTCTGGCGCTTCGAGCTGAGGAGGATGAACTCGCGTGGACGGCCGCCGAGGCCCTCGGCGCCATCGGCGATAAGACGCTGGCCCCGAAGTTCATTGAGCCGCTGCAGGACGAGGACGAAGTGCTTCGCCGCCGCGCCGCGTTCGCGCTGGGCCACCTTGGCGCAGATGACGGGCTCGAGCCCCTGACCGCTTTCCTGGCCCGGTCGCCTGACGACGAGGATCGCCTGGTCGCGGCCGAGGCGCTCGCCCGGCTGAACCGCCCCGAGGTTCTCGATTCGCTCCTGGCCTTGCTCCGCAACGAAGACAGCGGCGTCCGCGAGCGCGCGGCCGTCGCATTGGGGCTGTTGGGCAAGGCGAAGGCGATGCCGGCTCTGGCCGAACGCGTGACGGAAGACGGCACCGCGTCCGTGCGTCAAGCGTCGGCCGAGGCGCTGTCCGTTGTGGCCCGGGGCGCGGAGGATCCGGGCGCGGCGGTCAAGCCGCTGACTGCCGCGCTGAGCGACGAGGATCCGGGCGTGCGTGACGCGGCCGTCGCGGCGCTGTCGCGCGTTGCCGCGGACACGGCATTTGCCCGGAAGGCCGCCGAGGCCCTTGTGGAGTCCCTGTCGCTCCGGAAGAGCGACGCGATGGTCCCGGCGCTGTCGGCGCTGGGCGAAGTTGCCGTCGAGGCGCTGAGGCCGCACCTGAAGAAGGGCGACGACAGAGCGTTCTGGGCGGCCGTGAGCGTATGCCGGCGGGTGGGCACGCCGACCGCCTATCGAGCGCTCGTCGGCGCGGCCGACAAGGTGCCGGGTTGGCGTCGCGGCGAGTTCATCGAGGCCCTCCGCGAAGGTGCGGCGACGACTACCAAAGCGCTGATCCCGCAGTTGGTGGACACCGACATGGAGCGGGCGACGCGTGCGCGGGGCCTCCTGATCGGCATGGGCGAGCGGGCAGCTCTCCGCCTCGGTGAAGCCATCCGCAACGGCGGCGAGGGCCTTCGGGCCGCTGCGGTTGACGTGATCATGCGGATGGAGTCGCCCGGAGTTGAGGTGCTCATCGAACTGCTTGGCGAGGAGGACACGAACGCGCGGATCCTGGCCGCGAAGACGCTCATGCGAATGCACGATGCGCGAGCGGTCGACCCGCTGGCGGCCGCGGCGCGGGACAGGGCCCCGCAATTGCGTGCAGCGGCCGTGACGGCCCTCGGCTGGTTTGCCGACAAGCGCGTGCCGCCGGTGTTGCTGGCCGCGCTTCGGGACGACGACGCGGACGTGGTGCTGGCGGCCGTTGACGCGCTGGGGAAGGTGGGTGGCGCGAAGGCCGTCAAGCCGCTGCTGGGGATGCTGGAGACCCCGGAACCGGATCTTCGGTCGTCGGTGATTCAGGCGCTGGGCCGGCTGGGCGATGCGCGTGCGGTCGTGCCGTTGGCGGAACTGCGAGAGAAGTCGAACTGGATGGAGGCGGTGGACATCCTGCGGGCGCTGGGGCGGATCGACGTGCCGGCGGCAGCGGATGCGCTGGGGGCGGCGCTGAACAGCCCGGACGAGATCATCTCGCGTGCGGCGATGGAGGGTCTGGCCGAACACCCCCACGGCACGGGCAGGCTGCTCGCCGGGCTGGGCAGCGCGTCGAAAGACATCCGCGCCGGCACGGCGGAGTTGCTCGGCGCAGTCGGCGACGAGCAGGCGGTCGAGCCGCTCGAAAGGGCCGCGGCGAAGGAAGAGGACGCCTCCGTTCGGAAGCAGATGAGGCAGGCAGTCAAGTCGATCCGGTCGCGCCTGCGGAAGCGATAGCCGGGCGGGAGCCCGCGCGCCGGCGCTACGCTGGAGTGCAGCCGGTGCCCGAAGAGGAGACAAACATGGTTCGATGGCGTTTCGTGTGTGCGGCCCTGCTGGCGGTGTGCGGGGCGGTCGGCGCCGGCGAGGGTCCCACGCCGAAGGACTCCCGCCCGGTTGAGTATCGGGCCGGCAAGGTCATCGCCCGGCTGAAGTCCCGGGCCGTCACGGAAAGCAGCGGCGTGGCGTGCAGCCGGCGGAACAAGGGCGTGTTTTATACGCACAACGACTCGGGGGACTCGCCGCGGCTGTTCGCGTTCGATCGCAAGGGGAAGACGCTCGCCGTCATCGAGGTCCGCGGCGCCCGCCACCGCGATTGGGAGGACATCGCCTCGTTCACGCTCGGTGAGAAGGCCTGGCTGATGGTTGCCGACACGGGCGATAACCTGCGGCGGCGCCGGCTCGTCACGCTCTACTTCGCGCCGGAGCCGAAGATCGACCCCAGCAAGGAGAACGCCAAGGTCTGGACGGACGTGGCAACCATTCTGCCTTTCCTCTATCCCGACGGGCCGCAGGATTGTGAAGGGGTGTGCGTGGATCCCGCCGCGAAGAAGATCCATCTCGTCTCCAAGCGGGGCCGCCGGAACATCTACGAGCTTCCCCTGCCGGACCTCGCGCAGGAGACGAAGCCGGCCGAGCCGTTACGGGCGAAGCTGATCGCGCCGCTGACGCTGCCGCAGACGTCCGCCATGGATATGTCGCCGGACGGCCGGCGGGCCGTCATTCTGACGTACCTGGGGGCATATGCCTACACCCGCGGGAAGGACGAGGCCTGGAGCAAGGCGTTCCGCCACGATCCGAAGCGTGTGGCCCTGCCGTTGCTGCGGCAGGCGGAGGGGATCTGCTACGGCGCCGACGGCCGAACCCTCTACGTCACGAGCGAGGGCGTCCCCATGCCGATCGTGGAAGTCCTGCCCGACGACGGCGACTGAGGCTCTGCTCGTTGGGCGAGGAGGAACGGGATTCTGGGGGGTGCAGGATTCCCGGGAACGGCAACGGACCTGCCTTCCTCACGTCCGGAATCCAGTCAGTCCCTGCGGTCCCATTCGTTGCTCCCGACGCGAGCGGCGCTACCGGCTCTGCTTGGCGAGCCAGTCTTGCGTGGCCGCGAGGCGCTTCTCGAATTCCTTGTGCACCAGCCACGTCACGCTGCCGTCGGCGAGCAGGACATTCGTGCCCTGGCCGGCGTGGAGGTCGGGGCGTTCGTAGGCCCGGATCAGTTCGCGGGGCGCCCCGGTCGGCAGCACCAGGTACTCATAGTCGCCCGGCTCCGTCGGCACGCCTTTGTCGTCCGTCTCGAGTTCATGGCGGTCCGAGTTCGGGCTGACGAGCGCCCACGCCGAAAGCTCGCCCGACTCGATCAGGACCACCAGCCCCGCCGGCGGCACGCCGTGCTCCGCCTGGTACGACTCCACGGCCGAACCAATCCACCGCAGGCGCGACTGCGCCGCCGCACGCTGCGATTCGGCGTGGAGTTTCTGGACCGACGTGAGGAACTTGTCCAGGGCATCCTTCCCCCCGGCGGCGGTGAGGCGGACCGTGAGCCCGTCCGCCACAACGGATAGCTGGTCCTGGAACGGGGATCCCTCGCGCGCGAACATCTCGACGAACCGCGTGGCGCTCTCGGCCTCGCGCATGGCGATTGCCAGGTCAAGCGCCACCTTGCGCCCCAGGTCGAGGTAGCCGATGACGGTCGTCGGAGCGTCGTCCTCCGGGAACACCGAGAAATCGACGGCCATCCACGCCTGCGCCTTCGTGTTGGCTTTGGCCAGCATGCCCGCCAGCGTCTCGCTGGTTTCCTTCCCGAGCGAGGCGAGCAGTTCATCCGTCAGCCGCATGTGGTGGCCGAAGATCAGCGCCGAGCCTTTGCGGTCGCTCGCCTCCGGTTCGTACACCATTCCGATCTCCAACCGAGGCATGGCGTACCGGCCGTTGCCGGGCGCCTCGAGGGCGACCTCGCGCTCGCGAAGTGCGTCGAAGAACGCTACAGCGTCTTTCGGAGTGGCCCGCCCGTGAACCACGACGATCGCCTCGGGCTCATCCCGGTCTGGGTGCGGTACGAAGTACACGTTGGCCGCGTCCACGAGTTCGAAGGCCCGGATGATGGCGTTGCCGTAGATCAGTTTGGCCGCCTCGGGATTGCGCTTGAGCGCCTTGACGACGGAGTCGCGCATCGCCGCGATGTCCGCGTGCAGAACACCGAGCGCGTTCGGCGGGGCGTAGGCCTTGATCCGCTGAATCACTTCGGCCGGCGTCAGGACCGGGCGCGTGGTCGGCTGGGTCGCCGGGCGGGTCGCCTGGTTCAGGGCTCCCCGCGCCCTGGCGGAGGCGGCCGTCGTGGGTGCCGGCCGCGTTGTGGGCGGAGTCATCTGGGCGGTTGCCGCCGGCGCTGCCAGGGCCGTCGTCACAAGAAGAAGCGTAAGTATGGCGGTTCGGCAGTTCATAGCGTCTCCCTTTGTGCCATCGTTCACCCAGTTTGCAGTTGGCTTGCAGGCAGGCTAGCGGGCCGGGGCGCAGGCGGCAAGCGAATCCCGCCGTCAGCGGCCGGCTCCGCGACAGGAACTGACGCCAGGGCCTAGAAGGCGCCGCTCGGCCCGGCGTCCTTATCCTCTTCGTTCTCGTTGGCCTTGCCCGGCAGCTCCTCTTCCGGTTCGGGTTTGGCTGCCTGCGGGGGCGGCCCGGCCGGTGCTTCGCCGCGTTCCTCGGAGCGTTTGGCCTCTGGCGGCTGTGAGGCCGGGAGAGCCGGCCGCAACGCCATCGGGGCCACGGGCGCTTCGGCCATGGGCTCCGGCGCCTCGCGAGCGGGGGCTTTGGGGGCAGTGGCTGGCGCTTTGCGCTTCCGTGGTCGGGTCAGCCACAGCAGGCCGCCGCCGATCACCACGATCGGCCAGACGAAGATCGCCGGGTCGAGGCCCAGGTGTTCCGGCAGCGTCACCTTGCCGTAGCTGGCGACCTTCTCCATGTGCGGCACGAGCAGCGGATGGATGAGGATGAACACCAGGGCGCCGAAGAGCATCCCGACGACGGTGACCAGCGCGTCGATTCGCCCCGCGGCCGCACACGCCAGGCCCGTCCCCGGGCAGTAGCCCGTCAGGCCGAAGCCGATGCCCAGCAGCGCCCCGCCAATGGAGACGGTGAGCATGGTGGCGGGCTTGATGCTCAGGTTCGCCCATCCGCCGAGGGTCAGTACCCATGTGCCGAGCATGCCGACCAGCAGGAAGACGGCGATCACGCGGAAGGCATGGGCGTCCTTCAGGCGAAGGGCGCCGACGATCTTGTCCGGGTCGGCCAGGCCCGAAAGGAACAGGAACAGCCCGAACAGGCCGCCGACGACCAGGGGAAGCACGTAGTCTGGCACGGGGCACCTACCTTTCGATTCCCGGGACCCTGGGGTATACGATGCGGGCGGTGATCGCCCCGAAGACCAGCATCGCGGCCGTGAACGGAAGCACCGATAGCGATAGCTGCGCCCATCCGCCCGCGAACTGCCCGCTGGTGCAGCCGTGGGCGAATCGCGCCCCGAGCAGGATGAGGAATCCGCCGACGAACCCCGCGCCGAGCCGGGCGAAGACCCCGCCGCCGTGGCTTACCCGCCACCAGATGGTGGTCAGCCGCGGGCGCCAGCGGAGGCTGACGATGGCTCCCAGGGCGGCTCCGCAGACGAGCCCCACGTCCAGCCACCAGCCGTAGCCGAGCGTGCGGTACTTATCGGCCCCGATCAGGGCGTGGTCGTCGGCGTAGTCCGGCGCGAGCTTGTGCAGGGCGACGGACTCGACCACGACGAACTGGGTGGACACGCCCAGCGGCTTCTTGACGGCCACCGCGAAGATTTGCGTGGCGCCAAGCAGCAATCCGCCCAGCCACCACACCAGTGGGGCTCTGCGTACAGTCGGCTCATCCATATGCGGCTCCTTCCGTGCCCTGGGAGGCCGGCCGCGGACGGACAGTTGGCGGGAAGATGCCCGTTCCGCAAGGCCATCCCAGAATTGTAGGCACACCTTCGCGCAGCCCCCGCTTGGGTCGGTTGCGTGCGTCAAGTGCTGAAGTTTTGTTTGGAACACGTCTTGAGGGGCTATCGCCCTTGGCGCTCTATCGGCCGAGCCCCCATTCTTGTCTGAGAGGAATGTTCATCGAGGATGAAGGGAAGCTCCGCGCCCGCTGAGAGGTCGATCGCAACCGCTCTCGCGTGGTCTGCGGATCATCGAGGAAATCAGGCGGTTAAACGATGGTCTGTCGCTACAGGCCGTCGCCGACCCCATGGGCCTGAAGCGCCCCGCCGCACACGACCTGCTGCGCACGCTGGCCGCCCATGGGTTTGTTGAGCGATGCGAGCGCCGAGCTGAGCACGGTATGCGGTATCCCTTCTGGGAGCGCGGCTCCGAGGCGTGGGAGTTGCCCGAGGCCTTCGAAACGGTGCTGGCCGATGCCCGACGGGACGGGCACGCGGCCGTGGAAATCAGGGGACGCTTCAAAACGGCCGCCCCGGCCTTGCGCGGCGGTGAGATGCGGGCGTCGATCAGCCTCAGTGCTCCGGCGGCCATGCTGAGTGAGCAGCAGCGGCATGCCTGCGCCCGCGATGTCCGCGCTGCGGCCGAGCGTCCATCGAGGGAGCAACAGGTTCGTCATACGGCCGTGACGAAGCCGCGACGCCAGTCGCTCCCGGCGCCGTAGGGCTGTCCACGTTCCGGGGATTCGGCAAAGCGAGGCGGGCTGTAAGGTCACTTGCCCGACCACGCCCCCAGTTGTTCGTCGATCCTGCCCGTGAGCTTCGTGAACAACTCTTCGCCTGGGGCGGCGTTGCCGTTGCCGAAGAAGACGTTCTTCCAGCCCTTGCGGATGGCCGGGTCGGCGAGTTTGACGCCGCCTTTGTGCAAGTCGTCGAAGACCACGCCGTTGAACTGCACGTCACCCAGGAACGCCACGTCGATCTTCTTGTTGACCTTTCCCCACGCGTCGAGCTTGTCCTTATCGGCCTTGTTGTCATCGCGCAGGAAGTGTGGCCGGTTGCCGTTCCACCTGAGGACCAGCCGGGCGGTCTCGGGATTCTCGCTGAACACGCGAACCTTGCCCCCGGGCAGCACGTCCGAGACCAGGTACGTGCCGTTGGGCAGGCATACCTTCTTCTTTTCCTGGATCGTTTTCTCCAGGGTGGCCGTGCAGTCCGTCTTGCCATCGTTGACCACGTTGTAAGGCGGCCGGGTGACGTCGAAGTAGCCGGCGTCGGCGGGGAATCGCATCTCCCGGGCCTCCTCCGGGGCCCCGGCCGCGGCGCAGGTTGTGGAAACCACAAGCAGCATCCCCGCCGTACAGGTCCGCGTGCGCATCCAGATTCTCCTTCTTACGAGGGCCGTTGGCTGCTTTTCGGACAGCCGGGTTAGTGTAGCGCAACCATGTTCCCGCGGATGCCGAAGTACAGCATCCCGTCGATGATGAAGGGCGCCGAGCCCAGACCCATGCAGGGCTCCTCCCAGAGCCGGTTCTTCGTTTTGAGGTCCACGGCCACCATGGTCCACGAGCCGTACTGGAGGTAGTACATCACGCCGTCAGCAATGGCCGGGCCGATCATGACGGCCGTGTTGTGTCGGTTCTTGCCCTTCCCGTGGTCGTCGAAGCGGATCTCGTCCACTGTTTCGCCGGTTCTGGCGTCGAGAACATGAATGCCGCTTCGCCCGCGCGGGGCGGAGATATAGATCCTCCCATCAGCCATTGCCAATCGCGGATCCTTGGAGGGGAAGATCCGGCGTCCCCAGAGCTCCTTGCCTGTGGCGGCCTCAACGGCCCAGATCTTCTCGGCCGCGATGTACACCACGCCGTCCGACACCATGGGATAGCAGACGCTGCCGCCCGTGGCGAAAGCCCATTTCTCCTTGCCCGTCGTAACGTCAAGGGCAACAAGCCCCTTGCGGAGCCCGATGTAGGCCGTGCTGCCCTCCACTGCGGGACCCGAAGCGATGCCCGACCGGGTGTGGAATCTCCATTGCTCAAAGCCGGTGTGCGCGTCGGCCGCGTAGATGTTTCCCTCGGCGCTGGTGAAGACGACCGTACGGCCGACGACTGCGGGGGCGAACCATGTTCCACCGTCCGTGGCGAATCGCCACACTTCCTTCCCGGTTTCTGCCTCAAGGGCACGGAAGACACCCCATCCGCCGAGATAGACCTTTCCGTGTGCGACGGCTGGCGTCGGGCCGGCGTCGCCCGTGCGCTCCTCTTGTGAGATTTTCCATTTCAGCTTGCCTGTGATGGCATCGACCGCGTGGAAATCGCCGGCCTTGTCTCCGAAGTACGCGACGCCGCCCGAGACAACGGGCACGCCATTGAGGCGGTAGCGAGGGTTGGTTCTGACCTGCCACTTTCTACCGTGATACTTGCGGGGTCCCTTGCCGGGGAAGTGCGCGGTGCGTCCGAGATCACCGCGATGGGTGCCGGTTTCGGGGAGCTCCGTCCCGGGCTTCGCGGCGGTCGTTGCCTCGGCGTTCACGTAGAGCGGGATAAACGTCCCGCCTTCGCGGTCGCGGTCGCCACCGCGCTTCGGGGCGTCCCCGCGCCAGACCGAGATCGCCTTCCCGCCGCGGACCTCGCGGACAAGCTCTTCGTATCCCGCGTCGGGACTGATCCACCCGTTGTCCAGCGAGAAGCACAGTGACTGCCGCCCGTCCTCGCAGAGGAACGCCGGCGCGCCGGCCGTGCCGTTGTTAGGGTACACGTCGATGCCCAGCAGTTCTGTTCGCCCTCGGATGGTGTGCAGCGCGGTCCGCTCGCCCTCGGTCTTCAGTCCGAAGATCCACAGGTCGCCTTCCCGGTTGACGAGGTTGGCGTTTCCGACCCCCCGGGCCTCCGGGTTGAGTTGCCGGCACCAGACCTTCTGCCCGGTGAAGAATCGCCGCTGCCCCGTGATGTCTTCGAGGAAGACCTTCCCCCCCGGGACGGTGTTCGTGTAGCCGTGGAAGACGCCGTGGCGGATGACCAGTGTTCTTGTGGAGTTGTGCCGGACAAATTCGCTTTCGCGGTCGCCCATCACCGGAGCGAAGTGCTCGATGACCACCACGGGGGTTTCCCCATCGTCGATGTGAAACGCCGCCTTTCCCTCCTCCGGCACGCCGGCCCTAAGGATCGAGCCCAGGCACAGGATCCGCCGGACCTTGCCCCGGACGTGCACGGGTCGATGGATCTCATAGAAGCCGTTGGGCAGGTATACCGTGCCGGCCCCGGAGTCGATCGCCTTCTGTATGGCGGCCGAATCGTCCTGCTTGTCGCCCGAGACGGCCCCGAACTTCTCGACGCTGGCCCAGTCGGCCACATCGCCCCATTCCGGCTCCGGGGTCTCTTCGACGCGAAGGCGCAGGGAGCGGGTCGCCGAGCCCGGGACGCACGTGATCACGGGGTGGGACGTGAACTCGTCGACCTTCGGGCCGTGGGCCCGGCGCGTGGTCCGTCCGACGGTGCTGCGGATCGCCTCGCCATATCCCGTCGCCGCCAGATCGCGGACGAACAGCCCGCCGTCCTGAAGGTTCTCGATGGCGACCGCGTCCGGCAAGCCGCCTTCGCAGACGGCGTCGAGAACGCACGCGAACGCCTGCCCGGTCTCCAGACGGAGGACCGGGACGGCATTGCGGCTTCGCAGGCCGCGGATGCAAATCGGCAGCCGGTCGCTCGTGATGCCGCATACCCGCTGGTTTCGCAGTGTGATGTGCTCCAGGGCGGCCGAGAATCCCTTGAAGAAGTTCCGGATGCCGATGTCGAACCCGTCCACCTCGACGTTCTTGATCAGGCTGGGCCCCGGGTTGGGCTTGCGAAGGTCCAGGCCGATGACGCCAATGTGCTCGGGATCGCTGGAGAGGATCCGGATATTGGTCGCCGCGCCCTGGTTTGAGGTGTGAAATGTCATGCCGACCGCGCCGGGATTGCCCCGGCCCGTATCGATGGTGAAGTTGTGTGCCTGATGCCCGAAGTCCATTGGGCCGGCCGCCCCAACGCTGAGCACCGGGCGGGGGGCGTCGGGGTTGTCGTAGCCGGGGCAGTTGTCTCTGAGCTTGAGGATCGTGCTTTCGCGGCTCTGTCCGAATACAAGCACCCGGCGCCGTCCCTTCCGGGGATGGCTGGTGATGGCGCCGCGGCACCATGGACTGTCCGGGTTCGCGAGCCCGCCGACGAGATACGTCCCGTTCGGGAAGTAGATGAGGGCCTTGGCGCCGTCGCGTCCCTTCTGCTCGAATGCCTTAAGGATCGCCTTCGTATCGTCGGTCTTCCCGTCACCGACAGCGCCGAACTTCGTCACGTCGATGATCCCGCCATCGGGTGGAAGGGGGTAGTCTTCGGCGGCCCCGTCTGCGGTCGGCATTATCGATGCGACGCACAGGGCCACCAAGCAGGCCATCTCGGAAAACAGGGAGTCACATCGCATCGGTTTGGCCTTCCTATGATTACAGCGTTGTAAGCTCGCTGCGGCTGGAGATCTTTCCCTCGGCGTTTGTCTTCGCCTCTACCGCGACCAGTACCAGAACGCGTCGGCGTAGTGGGTGCTCTTGAGCGAGTAGTTCGACCCGTCCAGCGGCGGCTCGTAGTAGCCTTCGCCGCGCGGCTCCACATGCCCGTCGCCCCAGGAGATGTTCTGGTATTCGGGCACCTCATCCACCGCGGCGTCGGTGGTCGGCAGGTGGCTCCATTGCGACTGCCAGACGATGTCGGCCGCGATGACGCGATCCATGGCATGCTCGCTGTCCATGGTGACGGCCGGCGCGGGGATGGTGTCGTCGTGCAGCCAAGCGTACAGGTTCCACGCTTCCGCGCCCCAGCAGCCGCCCGGATCCACCACGTCGTTGTTCCAGACCCCGTCGAGCGGCGAGGTGCACTCGAGGCTGGCGACGTAGGCGTAGCCCGTCTCCATGACGCCGTAGTTGGCGCCGGCGGACCAGTGGTTCCTGTACCCGAGTTCCTCGGGCCAGCTCGGGCAGCCGAACCCCTCGAGAGCGACCCCGTACTCGCGCCACGTGTCGAGGCTCGTGCCGAACGCCCGCCACGCCTCCACGCCGTGAATATCGTTGGTGTGCACCGACTCGAACTCGTCATAGACGCCGCCCCACTTGCTGCCGCCCGCACCGACCGGCCAGCCGGGCTCGACGTCCGGGTCGGGCGAGGTCTCCCCCAGGCGGATGTAGTCGGGGTTGGGGAACCGCTGCTTGAAGGCCCCGTGGTAGGGTGCCGGCAGGTAGCCGTCGTGCTCGCCGCCGAACGTGATGGCTGCGATGGCGTAGGTCCTCAGGTTCGAAGCACACACCGCCCGGCGCGCCAGTTCCTTGGCCTGATTCAGCGACGGCATCAGAATCGTCACCAGCAGCGCGATGATCGCCACCACCACGAGCAGCTCGATGAGCGTGAAACCGGCAGTGCGGCCGTCGCGAGCGGGCGGGAAGGCGGCTCGGCTCGGCCGAGCGAAGGGCGTGGTCGTGGTCTGAGGGGAGCGTTGGTGCGTGTTCATGGTTGTGCCTCTGCGCGGAGGCCCCGCCCCGCAGTCTACGCCGACCGCGGGCGGGGCCTCCTTTTGCGCTTCAACTGCTACTGTTCTCGCGTCCGTGCGATTTCCGTCTGTCTAGCCTCTCCTGCGGCGAAGCAGGAGCCCGACGCCGCCCAGGCCCAGCAGGACCATCGTCGCCGGCTCGGGGACTTCCGTGACCTTCACCTGGTTCGTGGCCCCGGTCGTGAAAATCGTGGCGAAGTTCGCATCGCCGATCGTCGCGGAAGAAGCATTGTAGGTGCCGATTGGCAGTTGCGTGCTGCCAACCTTCCACATCCCGATCTCGATCGTCTCGCCGAGGTCATCCTGGAACAGGTCGTAGCTGGCGTCCATCTCCCAGTCGTTGTCGGTGGAGAACTGCGAATCGTAGTCGCCGCCACTGAATGCATCCATGGTGGTGTTGCCGCCGAACACGATCGTGCCGCCGCCGACGAAAGCGCCGCTGGTGCCGTTGAACTTGATGTTGCTCACCCCGCTGACATCCAGCGTACCGACGGTGATGGTCCCGCCGGCCTGCATGGTCAGGGTCGAGCCGCTATCCTCGGGCCGCAAAACCGTCAGCGTGCCCGGGCCGGTAATGCTCGAGCCCGAGCCCTTGACGATCAAGTTGCGGTTGCCTCCGCCTGCCGTCCCGACGGTGATGGTCAGGTCGTCGGCGAAGGTGAGGTCAACGTCATCGTCGTTGGCAACGCCGATGTCGAGGGACCTGGACGTGATCGTCGCCAGGGAGCCGTTGTTATCGACGCTGATGTCGCCGGATCCCTCAAAGTCGATATTGATGCTGCCTGCATCGCTGTTGAGCACGCCGAAGGTCGCGCCGTCGAAACTGGTGAAGTCGACATCCTCAGAGATGACGGCCGT
>Ga0272442_10000831_pt1 | contig 48287 bp, 40 predicted proteins | sample SSMForm2O_FD_200262 | JGI IMG/M metagenome (GOLD analysis project Ga0272442, IMG submission 200262) | Marine sediment archaeal communities from Little Sippewissett salt marsh, Falmouth, MA, United States - SSM-Form-2O | ecosystem: Environmental > Aquatic > Marine > Wetlands > Sediment ... | reverse complement strand
CGCAAGTATGCCAGGAGGAAGTGATGCGCACCCGGGTTAAGGGACAGTTCGAGCCTCTTTCGGATTTCGAGATCGAGGCCTATCTGTGTGGGGACCTGGGCTCCCAGGAGCAAGAACGAGTGGAAGCCGCCATCGCAGCTTCCCCCGAACTGCAGGAGTATATCCGTCAGCGCCAGGCGGAGCGCGAGGATTTCTTCCGCGCGCACCCGCGGCTCGAGATCGAAACAGAACCCGAAAGGATCGCCCCGGTCCGCTTCCTGGCCTGGGCCGGCGCGGCCGCCGCGGTCCTGGTGGCGGCGCTCTTCGTGATCCTCTACGCCGCCGGCGACAAGGCCATGCCGGAAGATCCCGGCATCCGCGCAATGGGTGCGGTGAAGGCCACGCTTGCCGTGCAGCGCAACGGACGGACCTTCCAGTACCGCGAGGGTGTTCTGCTCCGGGAAGGCGACCGGGTAAGGCTCAGCGTGGAGTCGCCCCGCAGCGGCCACCTGACCGTCCTGGCCCGGCAGAGCGGCGGCAAGTTCGAGGTGTACTACGATGCCCTGCAAACCACGGCGGGAGAGTTCACGGTTCCGGACAGCCTGATCCTGGACGACCACGTGGGAGCGGAAGACTGGTTCATCATTCTGGCACCTGCGGGAAAGGATCCGCGGGACTACGTCCAGAAGCTCAAGAGCGGAGAATCACTGGACGCCCGGGCGACGGTGATCCGGGTCATGAAGGAAGCCAAGCCGTGAGAGTGTGGTTGTCACTGGTGGTCTTGTTGACCGCCTTCTCCGCGCAGGCCGCCACCCGCTTCGCGCTGCTGATCGGCAACAACGTAGGCGGTATCGAGGATGGTGCGCTCAGGTGGGCCGAGGAGGACGCCCGCCGGGTGCACGACGTTTTCAGCCAACTCGGGGACGTGGCCCCCGGCCGCGCCCTGTTGTTGCAAGGCGTCGATGTCGACGAGGTGCGCGCCGCCCTGGCTCGTCTGCGCGGCCAGGTTGAGGAGGCCAAGCGCCAGGGATACCGCAGTGAGGTTTTCATTTTCTACTCGGGTCACGGGGACGCCAAATCCCTGCACTTGGGTTCAAGGCTTTTTCCGCTGGATGAGTTCAAGCGCCTGATCCAGGACATTCCCGCCGACACCTCGGTGACCATCATCGACGCCTGCCGCTCGAGGTCGTTGAAGTCCGGGCGGAGCAAGGGCGCCACCCACGGGCCGGCATTCGACATCAGCCTGGCCCGAGACCCCGGCCCGGTGGGGCGGGTGCTGATCACCTCAGCCGGCGCCGAAGAAATCGCCCAGGAGACCGATCAGTACAGAAGCTCCTTCTTCACCCACCATATGCTCTCGGCCTTGCGGGGCGCCGCCGACGCCGACTCGGACGGGATGGTCACCCTGGCCGAGTTCTACCGCTACGTCTATCACCACACCCTGGCGTCATCCCATGGCGTGACGGCCGCGGTCCAGCATCCCGAGATGGACGTCAAGCTCGAGGGCGAGGGCGAGATCGCCATGACCAATCTGAAGCGGGCCGGCTCGACGCTGGTGCTGCCGAAGGGGGTGGGCGGAGATTTCCTGATCGTCGACGACCAGAACGGCCGGGTGATCGCCGAAGTGCGCAAGCCCCAAAACGAGTCGCGCTCCCTGGCGCTGCCCACCGGCCGCTACCGGGTGCAGTTGCGTCGCGGCGGGCGGATCTTCGCCGGCGAGGTGGCCCTGGAGTGGGGCGGGAAGCGCCGGCTGGACGCCTCGGTGCTCGAGGAGCAGCCTCTGGTGGCCGCCCTGACCAAGGGCTCTGCCCTGGATCCTTCCGCCTGGGCGTTCAGCTCGGCGGGAGTGGTGGGCACCCCGTTGATTCTCTCCGACGTGGTCGCCGCCGGCGCCGCCCTGGGTACTGAGCATTACATCTCCGGCTGGCCGGTGTTTTTGCTGACCAGCCTGCAGATAACCCACGCCGAGGCCAAGAACCCCGCCTGGCGATACAAGCACCTGGAGTCGCGCCTGGCCTTCGGCGTCGGCTACGGTTTGTATTGGGGGCCGCTGCGTCTTTCGGCCACCCTGACCGCCGGAGTGTTGCTGGTTTACGAGCGGGCTTACCGACTCGAGTCCGAGCGGGTTGGCCCGGTCACCGGCACCGAAACCCGAAGAGACGGGCTGGCCGCCGGGCCGTGCATCAGCCCGGGGCTGGGACTGCGGCTTCCGGTGGCCGACGCCTGGGCGTTCTTGCTCGGCGCGGAGATGCAGCTGGCTTTTATTCCCGTCGATGGAGACTGGGATGCGGCGATAGCCGTGCTCGGTCAGATCGGCGTGGAATACAAGTTCTGATAGCGGAGGTCGCTTGAGGGCGGGCTGTCTCAAAGCGATGGTATTGGTGCCTTTGCTAGTCGTGGTTTCGTGCGGCGACATCCACTCCACCTCCAACCTGGGCGATCCTCTGGTGGTCCTGGACGCCAAGGTGGAGGGGCAGCTGCCCGCCAACATATCCGCACTGTTGCTGCGCGCCTCGTTGATCTGGGAGACCCAGACACCGGAGCTGCTGGAATGCCTGGACCGGGCGGCAACCGAGGACGAGGTCTACGCCTGCACCACCCCGGAGGATTTCCAGCCGGTCCAGGCTTCCAAGAGCGTCGCCATCGAGCCCACCTTCCCGGCCTCCTTCGAGGTGCCGCTCTACCTCCTGCCCGACCTGGAAGTGCTGTCCGGGAAGGATAAATCGTTGCTGGGCTACGGCGTGCTGGTGGTTTACGAGGACGGAAACCAGAACATGGAGCTGGACCTGGTTCCCCCCGGGGCCACCGGAAGCGTCGACACCATCCTGGCCTCGGGAATTCCCACCGATACCCACCGGCGGGATCTGGTTGTATACCGCGAGGGGGATCTCTCTCCGCTGTGGAAGCTGTTCGAGAACCCGCCTTATGGATGCGCCGAGCCGCCGCAGGGTTTCTCCATCCTAACCCGGGAGTACCACGCCGCCACGGGCTACACCTGCACGGTGCGGTCTGCCACGGAGACTAACATTCCGGTCCACTTCGAAGACTCCGACGGTCAGCGTCAGCTCATCTGCCAGCCCGGGTCCAATATGAATACCTACCCGGCCGAGCCCCCGAGCCCCGAGTGGGAGGTTGCCTGTCATTTCCACGACACCCTGGAGTACATCGAACATCCTTCCTGGTACTGCAAGTACAAGCAGTATTACCAGTTGGCCGGCTGTGAGGCCTACTACGGCTGCGAGGAGCCGGACTGGGACCTCACCGACACCCCCCCCGCCTGGTGGCCCTGCACCGGCGAGGTGGACAATGGTTTCTCTATATCCGATCACCCCGACGACCTGACGCAGTTCGCCGACGAGCTCTTCTACATCAACTACGATTCCGGCGAGAACAAATACGCCATCAACGAACTGGAGGTCTGGATCCTGGTTACCCGCACCGAGGGCCTGGTCCTGACCCACCCGCACTACATCTGGTTTATCGACAACGACGGCGACAGCCTCTACTCCCAAGGCGATCAGCTTGAAGTCTTCGAGCCGGTGCTTAGCAATTACTTCGATGAGCAGCACCGCGGAGTGAAGTTCAGGGTGATGCTGCAGCACAGCATCGAGCTGCTGGAGCCCATCGAAACCTTGGCCAAGCTGACCTGGATTTCCCCCGCTCAGTAGTATTTCCTGGATCTGAGCAAAAGCAGGACGAGCAGCGGCAGCAACAACAGACCACCGCGGCCACTATGGCATCCGCAGCTGCCTCCGACGGTACCGGTGGAGCTTTCATCCGCGCCGCCGGCGTCCGCGTCTTGTGCGGTACCCGCGTCGAATCCATCGTCACCGGCGCCTTCGTCTCCATCACCATCGTCGTCTGCACCACCACCGTCGTCGCCCCCGCCCGCGTCTTGTGGGGCGCCGTCTTCATCGGGCCCGCCCGGGGTGACCAGCACCCGGTCGGTGCGGTCGGATCTGTCGGGATCCAGGCGCCAGCGCATCTCACCCGAAGGAGTTTGCAGGACCAGTTCCTCGTCTCCGCCGGCGTTTTCTATTGAGGCATCCACCTGAGGCGCGGAGCCGGCAGGATGCGCTTCCAGAACCATGAGGAAGAGGGTCCGCTGAATCTGGTTGGAGTTGTAGACCCGCAATGCTTCGATGTCGCCCTTGTCCTCGCCGCCGGTCCCGGTCAGCGGCTGCACGAAAGCCTGGTGGGCGACATCGGCTGGTTTCAAGATCTGCACAGAGAGCGAGCCGTTAGTGCCTTCGACCCGGTAGACATTCAGGCCCTGGTCCTGGAAGGGGAAGTCGGCGTGGAAGAACAGCTCGAAGGTGGAGGGGGCGTTCGCCTCGAATTCGTCGACGATCACCCAGGTGGAAGGTTTTATGTAGAGGATGTGACGGAGGAATTCTGACAGGCCGGCTTCTTCCCGGTAGGCGGCAGTGGCGTCGCCGATCAGGTAGTGAGTGTCGGAGTCGAAGTCGGCGCGGGTAATTCGGGCCCCGCGGCTTTCGGCGCACAGGGACGAACCCTGGAACCAGGCCGAGCCTTCGCCCTCCTGGCCGACACCGTTTACCAGGGCGGTGTTCTGGTACTCGGTGGTCTTGAAGGTATAGCCGTCGTCGACGATCAGCCAGTCGCCGTGGGAAAAGAGCAGGAGGGATCCCGCGTCGGGGTGCACGTGGCCGCCGCCGGGATCGTAGTTGTAGGCTTCGATGGCGTGGTGGCCGATGTGCGGACCGCACTTGAAAGCCGTGAGCGACTCGTCCCCGCCCCAATCCGAGCGCATGTAGACGATGTCCATGTCGTCAAAGTGCCGGTGGGTGGGCAGGTTGCCGGGAGGCACCGGCGTCACGGCCGGGTCCACCCACAACAGGTTCAAAAAGCGGGCGTCCGATCCGCAGACGTTGGCTTCGTCCAGCGCGTCGGCCAGCCACTGGGCATGGCCGGCGCCATACTCGGAAGCCAGCCGGCGCAGCATGTATTCGGGCCCGTACCAGTCGTAGCGCGGCGCGTCGGCGAAGGTCATCAGGCTGTTGCTGCGCTGCCAGTGGTCCTGGGGCAGCGATCCGTAGAGGCGGAAGTAGGCGGTGTTTTCGAACCAGGCGTTGCCGGTGAACAGATCCTCTTCTAAAAGCTGCCCGGCCAGGTCCATGAACTTGAGCATGTATTCCACGCCGTACGACCAGTAGGGGATACCCTCGTGGGAAGCCCCGTCCGGGCCCAGCGACTGCATGGTCCGCCGGAATTTCTCCAAGGGCAGCAGGATCCAGCCGTCGACGTCGTCCGGGCCGCCGAAGAGCGCGAAGCCGGCGGCGGTCAGGCCGGTCATGTTCACCCACTGGTGGTTCTGCAAGTAGGAGTCCTCCCACCAGACCTGTGCGGAAAGGAGCTGGTCGAACAAAAACTGTCCCCGGGAAAGCAGGCAGTCCTCCACGGTCTGTCGGATCCCGGTGTCGAGATCGTCGAAGAGCCAGTCGTAGCACAGTGCCATCCCGAAGAGCTGGTGGCCGGTAGCCAGGTCGCGCCCGTCGATGTCGCCCAGGCCCCAGGTGGGGTAGGAGGCCGAGGCCAGCATGAAATCCTCGGCGGTTTGCAGGTATTGGTTGTCCCCGGTGAGAAGGTAGGCCAGGCACAGGTGCGGCATCATGTTGCCCACCGGCCGCTGCCAGAGCTGCTCCTCGTCACCGTCGGGCTGGTAGGCCGGCGGCCCGTCGCGCACCCCCCGGTCGGCGATGTCTAAAATCTCGGCAAGCAGCGTGGTGTAGGGCTCGCCGGCTATGTTCTGCCGCAGTTCCGTCAGACGCTGGTCAGTAAGATATATGCGCGGGTGGGTGTTCATCAGGGCCGCTAGCGGCGCCGGGACGGTGTCGAAGTGATACTCGTGGGGCGAGAACCCGTCGATCTCCTGCACCACCACGTCGTCGACGTACAGGTCGACGGTGACCGGCTGGTCGGTGCCCTTCTCCACGGCGATCCACCCCCCGGTGGTGCCCGCCGGGACCTCGAACTCCGCGACCAGCTCCTGCCAGCCGTAGTTCCAGGTGTCGTACTTCTTGCTGGACATCCTCCCCGAGGGACCCCCGGTGTACTCCACCTTGAAGTAGGGCGGCAACTCCGGGTCCGCGCTGTTGAGTTGGATCCACCCCGAGAACCGGTACAGATGCCCCCCCAACAGAGTGAAATTCGGTGTGGTGGCGTAGTTCCACCCGTCGGAGCTGTGCCCCCAGACGTGCAGCACCTTCCCGCGCCCGGCCAGGTCGATCACCTCGGCTTGCATCCCCGGTCGCGGGTTCCAGGCCACCCCGTCCTCGAAATCCGTTTGATAGACAGGTGGTCCTACCGGATCTGCCTGTGCAGTAGCCGGAACCGCAAGACAGATTGCCAGCAGTAGCGCAAAGATCTCTTTGGTGTGATCTGCTTTCATCTCGACGCAACCCTTATGCGAACACAGGTATTCTACTACTTTCCCAGGGCCAGTGCGAACCGGATGGCGTCGTTGATCGCCTTCAGCTTGAGTGGGCTGAGGTGGTCGATTCTGGTCTTGAGACATCTCTTGGGGATTGTGGTGATGGTGTCGAGACTGATCACGCATTTTTTTGGCAGGCCGTCTTCCTTGCCCAGGGCTACCTCGACGGGGATATTGCGGATGCGGGTGGTGATCGGCGCCACCGTAACCAATTCACGAACGGCGTAGGCTTCATTTCTCGAAAGCAGAACTACCGGACGGTGGCCGGCCGGCTTGCCCAGTTCGGCCCACCAGACATCACCGCGCCTCATTCCCACGGCTCCCTGGAAAGCAACTCGGCCGCCTCGGCTTCGGCGGCCGAGATTTCTTCCTCGGTCTCGGGCTGAGCCCGGTATCCCTCGATGTACTCGCTGACCTGCAGCATGTGCTCCTTTTCCTGAAAGAGCCGTCGAATCGCCCGCCGGATAAAGGCACTACGGGTTTCCCCGGTCCGCTTTCTTTCCTTCTCCATCTCGCGGGCCAGGCGCTCGGGCAAGCTGATTGCGATTTTTACACTTTCCGCCATGAGGCATCCTCTTGTTGGTTAATACCTCGTTTATACCTGAATAATACCATAGTCATACTCGCAGTCAAAGGATTCCCGGACTGGAAAAATGGGTCACATACTCAGTCGGTCATGATGCAGGCGTCGGGGACCATCAGGGCTCGGCGGGTGGCGTCCACGTCGACGCATTGGGCGGTGTCCAGGGCGGTGTCGCAGGCGTCGAGGAAATCAGCCGGGGGCTTCTCGCTGCCGCCGCAGCCCATGCCGACGTACATGGCCAGGCATTGCTCGCGGTTGTCGAACTCGATGGTCGAGGTGGCTCCGCCCGACTCCGCGTGAAAGATGCAGTCGTCTCCCTCCGCGCACTCGCAGGCCAGGTCGCAGAATCGGGTCATCACCTGGTCGCACTGTGAATCATCGCCGCCACAGGCGGAAAGTAACAGGGACATCAGACCGAATATGAATATGGTTTTCATGTCGCCTCCGTGCCGGTTTGGACTCACTATCTGGCACGGATGCGATTAAGGCGCTGTGATGGCGGTCACTAGAGCGGTTTCCAGGTGATTCCTTCCGGTCCAAAAAAAAACACCCACCGCCCTTCCCAGAATGGCCGAGCGGTCCACCAGGCCGAAAAAGCGACTGTCGTAGCTGTTGCCCCGGTTGTCCCCGAGCAGGTAATACTTGTTCGCGGGAACCAGCACCCGCCGGCCGTGGATGGTGACGATACCGTAAAATGCCGTGTAATTCCCCAAATCGCCATCAACAAGCTTGTAAGATACTGTCATTTTATGACAGTATCTTGCAAGATGCAGGCGCTGACTCAAAAGGTGCTGGAGAGCAGTCTGAGGGATGTCTTCAGCGACATCGACGTGGCCAACCTCCTTGGGGAGGCTTCGGATTCAAGGAGGTACGCCCTGGTGAAGCGCGCTTTGGCTGCGAATGAGATCGTGCGAATCAAACGCGGTTTGTACATTCTTGCGGAGAAGTTTCGAAGAGACAAACCCGATCTCTTTTGCCTGGCGAGCAAGATCTACGGTCCCGCCTACATCAGTCTCGAGTCGGCCCTGGCCGCACACGGTTGGATTCCAGAGCGGGTGGTGGTCGTTACCAGCGGTGTCTTCAAGCGATCGGCGTCGTTTTCCACGCCTCTGGGCCGCTTCGAGTTCTCCAGGACTCCGTTCAGGAGCCTGGTAGGGGTCACGCGGGTTGAGGCGGCGCGGGATGACGCTTATTTGCTGGCGTCTCCCCTGAGGGCCCTGGCCGATCTGGCGCACGACCGACGCGGGCTGGAGATGGATCGTCGTTACTTGATCGGCAGCCTGCGGATTGATTCGGAGCTTGTGGATCAACTCGATGCAAAAGCCTTCGACGCATTGCTTGCAGGGGTTGTCCGTGGTCCGGCGCGGCGATTCCTCTCGGATCTGCGGAAGGAGTTGGGAAGATGAGCGTGGAAATTATCCTTGAGCGCTTCAGGACAGAAGCGCCAAAGACGGCACAACAGGAGCAAAATCTGCTGCGGGAGATCCTGCAGGAGATCGCTCTCTCCGCGCTGGCCCGGGCGGGGTTCTTCAAGCGGGGCGCCTTTTGCGGGGGTACCTGCCTGCGGATTCTTCACGGAGTCAGGCGGTTCTCGGAGGACCTGGACTTCATCCTCAAGGATGTTCGTGCCGACTTCGAATGGAGCCGGTTCGAGGGCGTTCTGGTCGACGAGTTCGGGTTGTATGGTATCGAGTTGGAAATCCTGGATCGCACATCGCAAGCGGCGATCCAGGCGCTCTGGCTCAAGGACCAGTCTCTGGGCAAGATCCTGGATCTGAAACATCCCCTCCGGCCGGGCCAGAAAATCGCGGTCAAGCTGGAGGTGGATTGCAACCCGCCCGCAGGTTCTACGTTTGAAACCGGCTACGTGAACTTTCCCGTGCCGTTTTCCTTGCTGGCCCAGGATCTCGAGAGTGGATTCGCGAGCAAGCTGCACGCCTTGTTGTGCCGGGACTACGTCAAAGGGAGGGACTGGTACGATTTGACCTGGTACCTGGAGCGCCGTATCCGCCCCCGGTTGATTCTGCTGGAAAATGCAATTGATCAACAAGGCCCCTGGGCGACGCAGAGGAAAAAGGTGGATTTTGCCTGGTTGCTCGCGGAGCTCAGGAACAAGACTGACGCGGTCGACTTCCAGCAAGCCCGCAAGGACGTGGAGCGCTTTCTGGATGAGCCCGAATTGCGAGGATTGCAGGTGTGGAGCCGGGATTTTTTCCGGGCACAGATCAAAAAGATTGAAGAGTTTTTGGGTGTAGACGGAATGTGAGTCTTGCAGGGCTCAGCGGCGGATCAGGAAGGCTTCGCAGAGGACCAGGGCCAGGGCCAGGAGTATGAAGATCATCGAGCGCGAGTGGGTGGATTCGTCGCCGGCGCCGGCCAGGGTCAGGCGGGTGGATTCGCCGATCAGCGCCTGGAGGCGGTCGGCGGAGATCGGTTTCAGATTCGACTCCTCCGGCGGGGGGTGGACGATGAAGCCGGGGATGGTGCGTTCGGTCAGTTTCTGGCCGGCGGCGGTCTGCTCGACAGAATAGAAGCCCGGGGCCTGGGTGCCGGCGAAGACCACGCTGCCGGCGCCGGCCTCGGCGGGGGCCAGGTCGACTTCCTGCTTGTCCGGAAGCGTGATGCGGACGCCGTCGGCGTTTTCGAGAAGCGGGATGGTCACCGGTCGGGCAACCAGCACCTCGGGCGGGGGGAGCTCGGAGAGGCGCCCGGCCAGGTAGGAGGTTACCCGCTGGAGGAAGGGCAGGAAGCTGGCCCGGGCGGGCCAGGAGGTCCAGTCGCGGTCCAGAGTGGTGGTGAAGAGCATCACCCTTCCTCCCTGATAGCCGGCCTCCACCAGGGCCGGAGAACCGTTCTGGTAGCGCAGCAGGATGTTGTACTCCCGACCGGTCTGCCCGGGCTCCACCACCGCGGCCCGCCAGGTGCGCACCGCCTGCAAGCTCTTGGCCTGGTCCTGCAAGAACAGCTTGAGGACCGGGTGCTCAAAGTCGATGTTGGAGAAGGCGATGCCCTGCCGGTAGCGCCCGTCGGCGTCGGCCGGACCCAGGGCCACGATGTCCCGAAGCGGCCGGGGCAGCAGATCGTCGAGAAAAATGTTGGCGCGCTCCACGTCCACCTGATCGCCCATGGAAACCAACAGCCCCCCGCCGCTGGCTACGAAGCGCCGTAGCGCCATTGAGGCGGCGGGGCTCAGTTCGCGCACATTGGCCAGAAACACCACCTCGACGTCGTCGAGCGAACCGGGCTCGAAGCGGTCGGGTGTGATAGTGGTAAAGGCGATTCCCGAGGCGTCCTCCCCGGCGGGCGCCAGGGCGTGCTCCAGGTAGAATAGTTCGTCCTTGTGAAGAACCGGCCGCATGTCTCCGTTGACCAGCAGGGCGCGTACCAGCCGCCGGCCGCTGACGTAGAAAATGCGCTCGTCGTCCTGGGGCAGCAGGTCCGGGCTCAGGAGGATCCTGCCGATGTTCCTGGGCGCCTTGGGTACCTGAACATTGAATGTCTTCGAGATGGTGACATCGGGTTTCAGGTCGACGAAACCGCGCGCCAGGGTCTCCTCGCCCAGGCGGATTGCCGCCGTGAGACCCTGGTTGGCGGCGCCAGAGTAGGAGGCGAATCCCGCCCGGATTTCCAGGTAACGGCCGCGGGTGGTTTGCAAAACGGCGGTGACCGCGTGGTTTTCGCGGGAGCTGTCTTCGGTGACGTCGTCGAGGATGACCTCGGGAGGAGCACTGCCCGGAGGCCAACGGGGCGAACCGGGGAAGGCGTGCGCGGACGCGTCGGTGAGCAGGACCAGGCGGTGGTTGGGCTCCGGGGCGTCGGCTAGCCGGGCGGCCGCGGCTTCCATGGCGGCCACCAGGTTGCTGCCGCCCCACTCGGGAGTAATGCGGTCCAGCGCGTCCAGCAGGGCTCCCCGGGAGTCGGTGCAGGGCTCGACTAGCACCTCGGTTTTCAGGCCGGCGGCCAGCAGGCAGGCCTTGTCCCCCGGGGCCATCCCCCGCACGAATTCCCTCGCCCGCTCCAGGGCCGTCCGGCTCCAGGGCCGATCGCCGGTTTCAGCGTGCATGGAAAACGAACGGTCGACGATCAGCGCGCTGACCACCGGGCCTTTCTCGGCGACTACTTCGCGGGGCTGGAGCAACGGGCCCGCGGCGGCGATCACCAGGCAGATGATCAATAGGGTCCGGGCGGCCAGCAGGAGAATCTGCCTCAGCAGGATTCTCCGGGCCGAGCGGCGCTGGACCCGCAGCAGGAAGTCGATGGCCGCGAACTTGTGCCGGCGGGCGCGATGGCGGTTGATCAGGTGGATGATCACCGGCAGGGAGGCGGCCAGCAAGCCCCAGAGCATGGCGGGGGTGGTAAAGACCAGCCGGTTCATGCCTTGCGCCCGGAGAGCAGTCTTATGAGCGGTTGGTGGGGAGGTTCGTCGGTCCGGGCCAGTTCGTAGGCCAGGCCTCCCTCGGCCAGGGCGCGACGGGTGTCTTCGAGGAACCGGTTCATCTCCTCGAGGTAGGCGGTACGCAGCTGGCGCGGGAAGGTCAGGATGAACCGGTCGTCCTCCAGGGACTCGAACCGGGTGGGATCCTCAAAGGGAAAATCGATTTCGTCCGGGTCCAGGACGTGGAAGACGACCACTTCGTGGCCCCGGGCGGCCACCATCTTGAGGCTGTCCTGCAGTTTCAAATCAGGATCGAACAGATCCGAGAACAGCACCAGCATGCCGCGCCGGCCGGCCCGCTCGATGTATTTACTGGTGACCTGACCGAGGTGGGTGGGGCCCCGGGGGGTCTGGGCCTCGATGGCGTCGACCAGATCGCCGATGTGGTCGGTACGTCCGACGGGAGGAATGTCGGTCGGCCGGCTGCCGGAAAGCAGGATCAGGCCCACCGCATCTCCCTGCCGGAGCAGCAAGGTGGCCAGCGAAGCGGCCAGCAATCCGGCGTACTCGGCCTTGGAAAAGTGTGATGACCGGTAGGACATGGAGCCCGAGCAGTCGATGGCCAGCACTGCCCTGAGGTTTACCTCCGCGTCGTATTTCTTGATGTAGTAGCGATCCGAGCGGCCCAGGACCTTCCAGTCCATATGACGCGGGTCGTCACCCGGGGTGTATTCCTTGTGCTCGGAGAAGTCCACGCTTTCGCCGTGGCGGGCGGAATGGTGCAGACCCGCCAGGACCCCCTCCACCACCCGTAAAACCCGCACTTTCAGGCCCTTCAATCGGGCCAGAACCGCGGGATCCAGGGGGGAGGGCCGCTCTTGCATGCCGACATGGTAGGTTGTCGTATCTATACTGTCAAACGCCGTTATCTTGCACTTCTTGCATACTCTGATATAACTTCAGATGGGGTCGTGTACGCAGTCAAAACCGTTTGGCCCCGGTCTACGTCTAGGTATATACGTGGCAGAGAAATTTGGAAAATACCAACTGGAGCGGAAACTTGCCGTAGGCGGGATGGCGGAGATCTTTCTGGGCACCTACGTGGGGCCCGAGGGATTCAAGAAGCACGTGGCCATCAAGCGCATCCTGCCCCACCTGACCGAGGACCAGGACTTCGTCACCATGTTCCTCGACGAGGCCCGGCTGGTGGCCCGCTTCAATCATCCCAGCATCGTTCAGATTTTCGAGCTGGGTCAGGTGCAGCAGCGCTATTTCCTGGCCATGGAGTACGTCCACGGGGTGAGCATGTCCAAGGTGCTCAAGGCCTGCGCCAAGAAGCAGGTTCCCTTCCCCCTGGAGTACGGAGCCAAGATCCTCAGCAATGCCTGTGAGGGTCTGGAATACGCCCACAATTTCAGCGACGCCGACGGTACGCCGCTGAACCTGATTCACCGGGACGTCAGTCCCCAGAACATCATGCTCAGCTACGACGGCGTGGTGAAGGTGCTGGACTTCGGCATCGCCAAGGCCGCCGGCAACATCTACCAGACCCGCACCTCGTCCCTGAAGGGCAAGGCCGCCTACATGTCCCCGGAGCAGATCACCCAGAAGAGCGGCCTGGATCGACGCTCGGACATTTTCTCGCTGGGCATCGTCCTGTTCGAGTTCGCCACCGGCAAGCGCCCCTTCGGCGGGGAAACCGAGCTCGAGCTGATGATGTCCATCGTGCAGTCACCCCCGACCGACCCCAAGCAGCTCAACCCGAACGTGCCCGAGGACCTTGCCAAGGTGATGTACAAGGCCCTGGAGAAGGACCGCAACCAGCGCTACCAGAGCGCCCGGGAGATGCGCGCGGACCTGGAGCATTTTCTCCTCAGCCGGCAGGTGCTGGTCGACAGCTACACCCTGGGTAATTTCGTCCGCGAGGTGGTCCCCCCCGGGGAGCGCCTGGTGGGTTACTCGGTTCCCACTCCGTCGCGCCCGTCGCTGCAGGCCGTGGCCACCGAGAAGGCTCCCGGCCGGACGCCCCCGCCGGCCAGGAAGAAAACCGAGCCCGGGCCCCCGCCCCCGGTCTCCCAGAGCGGAGATGAGGCCGCCACCCAGCTGACCCCCTCGGAGGTGATCCGCCCGCTGCTGCAGGATTCCAAGCGGCCCCCGCCGGTGGATCTTCCCACGGTGGAGGAAACCGCCCGCCAACGGCCGGCCAGAAAGCACACCCTGGTCATGGTGCTGGGACTGGTGCTGGTGGTGGCTCTGGGCGCGGTGGCCGCCTATCTGGCCCTGGGTTACGGTGACACCGAAAAAGGCGGTCAGGCCGACGCGGGTGTGGCTTCGGTGATTCCTCCTCCGGCGTCCGATCCCGAGCCGGTCAAAGCACCGGAGGACGCCGGCACGGTGGCGAGCAAGCCCGAGGAAAAACCCGACGCCGGCACCCCGCCCGACAAGGCCGAGAAACCGGACGCCGGCACCACCGTGGCGGTCGCCCCGCCGGAGGTCGAAGAAAAGGTCAAGCCGGAGAAGAAGAAAAAGAAGAAGAAGCGGCGCAAGAAACGCCGGCGCAAGGTGGTGAAAGAGCCGCCGCCCAAGCCGCCCAAGGAGGAGAAGGTCGCCGTGGCGGCCTCGGGCAACAAGGGCTCGCTGCTGGTGTTCTCGAAACCCTGGACCGAGGTCTACATCGACGGCACCTCCTACGGCACCACGCCGCTGGACGGGGCCATCGAGCTCTCTCCCGGGGTGCACATCGTGCAGATGTCCAACCCCAAGAACGGGATCCAGCACCGCCAGCGGGTCAACGTCCAGGCGGGGAAGCGGCAGACCATCCGCAAGAACTTTTCCAAGGGGTTCTTGAAGCTGTTCGTAAAGCCCTTCGGCGACGTGTACATCAACGGCGCCCACAAGGGAATGACCCCCCTGGGAACCCTGGAGCTGTACGAGGGCACCCACACCCTGCGGGTTACCTGCTCGCGGACCGGCAAGGAAGAAACCCAGAAGGTCCGCATCGACTCCGGCAAAACCCGAACGGTAAAGTTGGATCTGCGCTGACTAGGGGGGCAGCATGTCCAGCGGGTGCGGCGAGTCGATGATGACCGCCGCTCCCGGTCGCATCGTGAAGGGAACCGTTCCCAGATCCAGCCGGGTGATCTGCCGGGCGGCGAACTCCACCTGGTTGCGGCAGGCGGGAACACCCACCGCCGCGTAGTAGCCCTTGTTGGTTGTGGTGGTAAGCGAGGCATCCGGCGCCAGGACGGTCCTGTCGGGGAAGTAGTAGATCCGGCCCGGAGCCGTCGGGGGATTGCTCAGGCCCACCTTGACGTTGCCCAGGGGCTGGCGCTCCTCGCCCAGGCTGGTTCCGCAGTCCAGGACCCGGCCGATCAAGAGCCCGCGGATGGCGTGATCGTAGTTGCCGATCAGTCCGGAGGTGTAGCTCTGGTAGGTGTCGGTGGGCATGGCGTTCAGCGAGAGCGAATATGTGCCCGCCTGGCAGCGGTCGGACCGCAAAACGACTCCGGCGCGGAAGGTGGCCGTCACCGGGTCGCCCTCCCAGCCGTCGGGCTGGCGGATCTCCAGGTCGTAGGTCCGGTTGGTGGGCACGTCTAAAAACTCGAAGTTGCCGCAGGGGGCGGTGGGATCCGGCATGGTGCCGCACTGGGTTTCGAATACGGTGGTGTCGGCCACCGTGGTGTCCGGATCCCCGGCCGGACGCAGGATCACCTTAAGCCCCACGGTTTCCACCGAACTCTTCATGGGGAACATGTACACCCGGCCGGTCAGGTTGCAAGTGGCCGGGTCGGTCGGCGGTTGCAGCACCGGATCGTTGAAGCAATCCAGCTTGGGGGTCGACGGAGAGGTGACGTCGGAATCGGGCGTCGCCGCGCAGCGCACGCAGTCCTTGTACGGCCGGCACAGCTGGGTGCCCACGTCGCAGGTCTGGACTTCTCCCGTCTGGGGGCAGTCCATGTCGCTGTCCTCGCAGGAATGGGCGCACAGGGCGGTGTCCGGATTGCAGGTGAGGCTGGATTCGTCGCAGTCTTCCTTCACCGCGGTCGAGTAGCCGTCCGACTGGCATTCCTCCACCCAGTTGCCCAAATCGCTGCAGAAAGCCGCCGCCCGGCACGTGACGGCGGAGCCCTCATCGATACATTTCCCCTGGATGGACTTGAACTCGTCCGGGCTCTCCACGCAGACCAGCCCGCCGGGGCAGGCACGCTCCGCCCCCGGCTGGTTGCTGCACTTCTTCCCGTGCACCGAAAGATCACCGTAGTAGCATCCGGCCAGTAACAGCGCAGTCCATATGGCGGTGGCGCAACGGAGGATCATCACTCAGCGGGGGATCTTGGGTTCGCCGAAAAGGATCAGGCTGGCGGCCCGGGGAAAGACCCTGAACGGGTAGGTGCGCAACCAGATAAGGTTGGCCCCGTATTTGATCAAAGCCGCGGCCAACCCCCGTATGGGAAGCACGTTGGCGGCTCCGAAGAATCCCGGGGGCTGGGTGAACACTACGCTATCCTCCGGCGGGCCTGCGAAGGGGGGATAGAACACCGCCTGATTGTCGCCGAACTGGAAGTAGGACATGCTGATGTCGCCGGTTCCCTGCATGATGGCGTTTCCGCCGCCCATTACGCAGTCTCGCAGGCGGCCGAAGGCCACGCCCAGGCTGGGATCCGCCGTGACCGTACCGCCGGCGGTGCTGTAGGAGCTGAACAGGCTGTCGTCGATGGACGGCGCGGCCAGTGTGATGGTTCCGCCCTCGGATTGGCAGTCGTCGGCGCGCAGGTAGATGACGAAAGTGTACATGGGGCGAAGGGTGCAGGCACCGGCGCCCTGGTCGTTGCAGTGAACGTCCATAACCAGCTCGGTGTTGGTGGGCAGTCCCGAAAGGCTGTACTTGCAGTTTCCTCCCTCGTCGGTCGCTGCCGTCCAGGCGACGGGGCTGGAAGTGACGCCGCTCAGGACGTCTGCCAGGGTGTGAACATGGACTTCTACATACTCGTTGTAAGCAACCGGCTGCGCGTTGGCGAAGAAGGAAACCACCAGGCCTTCCAGGTCGCAGGTGGCCGGGCTGCCCGGCGGGTCGGTGGCGTCGGGGAAGCAGCTTATGTCGATGCCGGGCTGGGTTGAGGCTTGATCCAGGGGCTTTATTACGCAGACGCCCTCGGTGCACTCGCACACGCCGCCGGCGCACTTGTTCTTGATCCAGGTGGGGGCATCCGCGCCGGAGGTGCACCAGGCGTTGGAGTCGCACAGGGCTATGGTTTCGCAGATGCCGGTGGAGAGGTTGCAGGATTCTTCCGGCCAGGAGAGGCAGTCGGCGTCGCTGGTGCACTTGTTGCGGCAGTCGGCCAGGCGCGGGTCGCAGTACTGGGTCCCCGGGGTGCAATCCTTGACGGTGATTTCCAAAAAGGATTCGTCCTCGCACATCACCACCGCGGTCCGGGTGGCGTTGCATCTGGGGACGCCCACGTCCTCGTCGCAGTCGCCCTGGGGTTCGCAGTGTTTGGTGGTTTGGTTGCAGTAAAAGCCGCTGACGGTGCAATCCTCGCTCTGGGAGCATTCATCCACGCAATCGGCCTTCTGGGCGCCGCCGAAATCGGTGCAGTACTTGCCGTCGCCGCAGTCGACCTCCACCCATTCGCCCAGATCGCACGACAGCAGCGTGGCAGTGTCCTTGCAGTCGGTCTCGTTCCCTACGCAGGGACCCTTGTCGCCGCCGGCATCCTCGTCGCCGCCGTCCCGGCCGGAACCGACCTTGCAGATCCCGTCGCTTCCGTCCAGGGCGCAGTGATAGCCGCTCGGGCAGATATGGTTGGCGTTGCAGGCCTTGCCTTCCACGTCCAGGTCGTAGACGCACCCGGATGCGAGGAGCAAGAGCGGCAGGGACAACCAGATGGCGGGGCGGCGGAACATGGTCAGAACCTGTAAGTGGCCTCGAAGCCCAGTACCGTCGGGGTCACGCTCAGGCCGGCGCTCTCGGTGGCGGTTGGCTGGTCGGCTCCCTCGGTGAAGAAGAGGATCAGCGCGGCGGCCATGCCCGCGCCGCCCACGCCGAAGAGTATATTGGCCAGCAAGGCCCGCGACTCGGCGGTGTTTTTCAGATCGTTGGCCTTGTCGGCGTAGAGTTCTTTGTCGAAGTCCGCCTTGGCCGAGGAGGCCAGGTAGCCGAATACGCCGCCGCCCACCAGGGCGCCGGCTCCCACTCCCAGGACCACCCAGGTCCAGACCCTCTTGCGGGGCGGGGTGGGCAGCGGTTTGACGATGACGATTCCGCCGCCGCCCGGGGGCTGGTCGCCCCCGCCGGTGCCCTTGACCTCGGGCGGCGGGATGGTCTTCTTGATTCGCTGGAACTCCGAGACGATCTTGGGGCTGGTGTCCGCCGGCGGCTTGATCTGGTAGTTCAGGCCCACGGCCTTCTTGAAGTCCTTCTCGGCCTGCGCCGGATCTCCCAGGGTGAAGCGCACCAGGCCCATGTACAGGTAGACCTTGGCGAGCTCTTCCTTGGAGGAATCGGGAACTTCGACGGCCTGCTGGAGGATGCGCAGGGCCTCTTCGTACTCGAAGTTCTCGTAGGACTGGATGGCCTGCTTCAGATAGGGATTCTCCGCCCGGGCCTTCCCCGGCGCCGTCACGATAAACAGAACCAGCGCCGCTAGGAACCCCGCCCGGACCCACCGGTAAGAGCTTTCATTCATGGAATTATTCTTAACATACTGCGGTTTCCAACGCAAATCACCGCGTGCGTATTTGACGACCGGAAGTGATTTCGTTATGCTGCGCCGCATGCCAATAGCCCCGGGAGAATGTCAATGAAGCGCAAAATTTCGTTGTTGGCAGTAGTGTTTGGCTTGGTGATGGCCACATCCCCGGCCTCGGCCCAGGACGCGGAGGGACTGGATTGCGAGCGCTTCAAGCCGGTCCTGGACAGTCAGGGAGTCATTCTGACCGAGGGCGGGCAGGGGGAGCTTTCCGGCGAGCTCAACGTCGGGCTGTATCTGCATTACTCCCACAATCCCCTGGTGATAACCAAAGACGGCGAAATCCTGTACAGCCTGGTTTCCGATCGCGTGGCCGGCGACTTTTACGTGTCCATGGGCATGCTCGACTGGCTCACCCTGGGGGTGAGCGTGCCGGCGGTTTTCTACCAGGACGGCGAGATGTTCGACTCCAGCACCGGCGCCAGCTCGGGGCTGAGCAGCGGGGCCCTGGGGGACATCCGGGTGGTTCCCAAGTTCACCATCCTGCGCGAGGAGCGCTTCGGCGTGTCCCTGGGAGTGCTGGTGCCCTTCTCGCTGCCTTCCGGGGACGACGGGGCGTTTTCCGGCAGCACCTCGGTGACCCTAAGCCCGACCATTGCGGCCTCCAAGCGCCTGATCGACAACCGGTTGCTGGTGGCGGTCAACCTGGGGTTCTGGATCTCGGCCGATGACGCCGAGTACCGCGACCTGAAGGCCGACCAGGAGATGTTCTACAAGGTGGGCGCCGGTTTTAAATTCGTCGACGACTGGTGGGCCCTGGGCGAGCTGTCCGGCGGCGCCCGGCTGAAGACCATGTTCGAGAACCAGCCCCGCGAGACGCCGATGGAATGGCTGCTGGGCGTCCGCTACGACGCTCCCTACGACCTCCACTTCACCCTGGGCGGCGCGGTGGGCAGTCTGCCCGGCTGGGGCACTCCCAACTTCCGCGCCTTTCTGGGAGTATTGTGGGCCCCGCGCGACCGCGACCGCGACGGCGACGGGATCATCGACAAGGAGGACCGGTGCCCCGACGAGCCCGGGCCGCGCGACAACGGCGGCTGTCCCTGGGGCGACAAGGACCAGGACGGCTTGAAGGACAACGAGGACAAGTGCCCCGAAGAGGCCGGCCCGCCCGAGAACGGCGGCTGCCCCTGGGGCGACGCCGACCAAGACGGGTTGCTGGACAACGTGGACCGGTGTCCCAAGGAGGCCGGGCCCAAGGATAACCACGGCTGTCCCTGGGGCGACCAGGACGGCGACGGGATCGCAGACAACGTGGACAAGTGCCCCGAAGAGCCCGGGCCCAAGGAGAACGGCGGCTGTCCCTGGGGCGACAAGGACGGCGACGGGATCCGGGACAACGAGGACAAGTGCCCCGAAGTGGCCGGCCCCGCGGAGAACGGCGGCTGTCCTTACAACGACGAGGACCAGGACGGGGTCAAGGACGCCGACGACAAGTGCCCCAAGATCCCCGGCCCGCCCGAGAACGGCGGCTGCCCCTGGGGAGACACCGACAAGGACGGCATCCTCGACAACGTGGACAAGTGCCCCAAGGAGCCCGAGGACAAGGACAACTTCGAGGACGACGACGGCTGCCCGGACAAGGACAACGACAAGGACGGCATCCCCGACAAGAAGGACAAATGCCCCAACGAGCCCGAGACCATCAACGGGTACAAGGACCAGGACGGCTGCCCGGACAAGGGCAAGCAGGTAGTCATCATCAGGAAGGAGAAGATCGAAATCCTGGAGAAGGTGCACTTTGCCTACGGCCGCGCCCGCATCCGCCCCGACTCCTACAGCCTGCTCAAGCAGGTGGCCCAGGTGATCCAGGGCCACGAGGAAATCAAGAAGATCCGCGTGGAAGGCCACACCGACTCCCACGGATCGGACGAATCCAACCAGCGCCTGAGCGAACGCCGCGCCAACGCGGTGAGAACCTTCCTGATCAAGCACGGCGGCGTCGATCCCAACCGCCTGGAGGCGGTAGGCTACGGCGAGTCCAAGCCCATCGCCCCCAACAGCACCGACATGGGCCGCGAAGCCAACCGCCGGGTCGAGTTCATCATTCTCGAGAAGGAATAACTTCTAGTCATCCAGGTAGGGCACCACCGCGTCGGTGTCCAGGGTGGCGGAGACCGCCCGGCCCACCAGTTCCACCATTACTACGATCTTGCGCTTCTTGGCCGCTTCCACTACACCGACCACGCCGCGCAGGGGGCCCTCCATCACCTGGACCAGTTGGCCCTTTTCGGCCGCCGGGCAGGGGCCGGCGTCATCTGAGTTGGACAGCAGGATGCGGACGGATTCCAGCTCGTGGTCGGGAACCGGGACGGGTTTGTAGCCGGCGCCGATGATGCGGACCACGCCCTTGGTCTGCAGAACGGCGATGCGTTTTCCGTCGGAGAGCCCGGTGCGAACGAAGACGTAGCCGGGAAAGAGCGGGCGCCTGATCTCCTTCTTGCGGTCCTTGCGCTTCGACATGGTGCGGTATTCGGGAAGGTAGACCTCGAACTTCTGGGCGGTGAGCTCTTTGTGTACGGTTCGTTCGTGGTGGGAGCGGGTGTGAACGGCGTACCAGCGGGATTCTTCTTCGACCGGGGTCACTGGTTCTGCCGGTAGAAGGCGGCGATGGTTTCCACCACGCGCCTTTGTTGCTCCCCGGTTATCTCGGGATACAGCGGCAGGGCCAGGACGCTGCGGGCGGCTTCCTCGGCGACCGGGAAGTCGCCCGGTTGGTAGCCGAGGTCCTTGAAGCAGGGTTGCAGGTGCAGGGGGGTCTTGTAGTAGACCGCGTTGCCGATTCCTTCCGCATCCAGGTGGGCCTTCAGCTCGTCGCGCCGTTCGGCCTGGATGACGAACAGGTTGAAGGCGTGCTGGCGGTCTTCGCCTTCGTGGGGCAGCAGGATCCGGTGTCCGGGGTGGCGGGTCTGGTCGGGGCCGGCGGCCAGGTCGACCTCGGCGAACAGCCGGTTATAGACGCCCGCCGCCTTCCGGCGCGACTCGATCCACAAGTCCAGGTAGCGGAGCTTGACCTCCAGAATCGCCGCCTGGAGGGTGTCCAGGCGGAAGTTGCCCCCGATCATCTCGAAGCGGTCCCGGCCATTGGCCCCGTGCTCCCGGATCTGCCGGCAGCGATCGGCCAGCTCATCGTCGCTGGTTGTCACCATCCCGCCGTCGCCCCAGCCGCCCAGGATCTTGGAAGGGAAGAACGAGAATGCCCCGGCCAGCCCGAAACCGCCCGCGGCGGTGCCGTTCAACCGGGCGCCCATGGACTGGGCGCAGTCCTCGATCACCGGGATCCCGCGCTCCTCTGACAGGGCGGTCAGTTCGTCCATGTCGCACAGCTGGCCATAAAGGTGGACGGGAACTATCGCCCGGGTCCGGCTGGAGAGCAGCCCGCGCACCGCCGCGGTGCGCATCAGCAGGGTGTCGGGCAGCACGTCGACGAATATGGGGCGCGCGCCCATCCGAAGAATGACCTCGGCGGTGGAGATGAAGGAGAAGGGGGTGGTGATCACCTCGTCGCTCTTGCCCACGTCCATTGCCATCAGCACCATCAGCAGCGCGTCGGTCCCCGAGGAGACGCCGATGGCGTGCTTGACTCCCAGGCGCTCTGCCATGGCGGCCTCGAAGCTCTTCACCTCCGGGCCGTTGATGAAACACTGGCTTTCGGCCACCCGGCCGGCGGCGGCCAGGACTTCCTCCTGGATGCGGCGGTGCTGGCTTTTCAGGTCTATCAGGGGAATGGGGTCAGCCGGTGGTGGCATCGCGCTCCTTCTCACCGTAGTAGTACCCGTATTGCCGGTAGTAGTAGTAGCCGTAATCCCGGCTCTCCAGATCCAGGTCGTTTACCACCGCGCCCAATATGCGGGCGTTGACGTCCTTGAGCTGCTTCAAGGCCCGCCGGATCATGTCCCGGGAGGTGCTGGCCCCCTTGATCACCAGGACCACCCCGTCGATCATCGAAGAAAGAATAAGCGGGTCGGCTACCATGGCGACCGGAGGGCTGTCGAAGAGCACCCGGTCGTAAGTCCGGCTCAGTTCCTTGATGATGCTTGAAAACCTCTCGGTGTGGAACAGTTCGGTGGGGTTGGGCGGGATGGGCCCGCAGGGCACGATGTCCAGGCCGGGCACGTCCGAGGAGCGGATGACCTCCTGCATTTCCGCCTCGCCCAGAATGGCGGTGGTCAGCCCGGTGCCCCGCTGGATCCCGAAGGCCTTGTGCAGCCGCGGCCGGCGCATGTCGGTGTCCAGCAGCAGGACCTTGGAGCCGCTTTGCGCCATGGTGATGCCCAGGTTGATCACCACGGTGCTCTTACCCTCCTGGGGGCTGGCCGAGGTGATCAGCAGCCGGCGGGCGGGATTCTCGGGAGACATGAACAGCAGGTTGGTGCGCACCGTCCGGCAGCATTCGGCCACCGAACTCTTGGGGTGACTGACCAGATAATGATCCCGCAAAGTCACCATGTCGCTGTCTTCCCGGTTGGGGTCCAGCTTTATGCTGGGCACGATCCCCAGAAACGGGATCTGCAGGTAGCGCTCCACGTCCTCCTGGGTCTTGACGGTGTTGTCCAGGTACTCCAGAAAGAACGCCAGGCCGATCCCGCCCAGCAAGCCCACTACCGCGGCCAGCAGGATGTTGAGCTTCACCCGGGGGTAGACCGGGAAGATGGGCTCCACCGCCGAGTCGAGCTTGTAGATGTTGTTGGTCTCCTGGTGGGCGGCCAGGGTGGCCTCCTTCTGGCGCTTCAGTACCAGCTTGTACATCGAGGAGTAGTTGTCCGAGACCCGCTTGAGCCGGTTGTAGTCAATCTCCTTCTTGTTGATGTCCTGGGCCTCGGCTTTGACTTTTGTGAGCTCCCGTTGCAGCGAGTGCTCGCTCTCGACCTTGGCCTTGTACTCCGACTCCATGCTCGCGAGTACGTTGTCGATCTCCCGGTCGATGTTCTGGCGGAGCAGCTTCACCTTCTTCTGCACCACCAGGTACTTGGGGTGATCGGGAAGGTACTTGGCGCCCAACTCGGCCTGTTGTTTCTTGAGCAGGACGTAATCTTCCTTGAGTTGCTGGATGAGCTTGTTGCTGATGACCTGGTCGATGGTGTCGAGCGGCAGGCGGGCTTCCTTGATGTCCAAAATCTGCTTGCGCTTGGACTCCAGGGCGATGCGCTCGGCCTGCACCCGGTTGAGCGTCTGGTTGAGGTCCATGAGCCTCTGGGAAGTGATGTTCTGCCGGTCCTCCAGGGACACCGAGAGCATCTTTTTTTCCTTCTTGAACTGGACCAGCTTGTTCTCGGCCTCGTTCATCAGCACTCTCAGCTCGTTGGCCTGGGCCTCCAGCCATCCGGCCGCCTCGCGGGTCACCTTCTGGCGGGTCTGGCGGTTGTAGTCGATATAGGCGTTGACCGCGGCGTTGGCCAGGCGCTGGGCCCACTTGGGATAGCTGTGGCGGGCCTTGATGTAAGCGGTGCGGCTGTCCTTGACCGGTTCCACCTCAAGCATGCCCCGGACCATGTCCGGGTAGTCGACGGGTTCCTCCAGGTAGAGCTTTTGCTCCTCGGGGGGCAGGCCGTCGATGCCCAGGAATTCCTTGTTGCCCTCCAATCGCAGCAACTGCACCACCTTCTGGGCCACGGTCCGGGAGGTGATCACGTTGTACTGGGTTTCGTAGTATTCCTTGTTGCTCCAGTAGCTGCCCGCCCCCAGGTTGTACACTTCGCGGACGTTGCCCAGCACCTGGGGCGCGTAGGGCTCGATAATAACCGAGGCGTAGGCCTCGTAGATCTTGGTTTGTCTGAGGGTGAAGATGGTCACCAGAGTGACCGCAATCACGAAGAAGGCAATCACCGTCCAGCGGCGCTTGAGCACCACCTTCCAGTAGTCCCGGAGGTCGATCTGGGCCTCCTGGACCTCGGCCTGATTCTCATCGGTCATGAAACCTCCAACGCCCCACCCCAAGTGCCTAACATTACGGCATGATCAGACAGGGAGTCAACTCACCCCGAGCCTGCCCGGACCCACTCCGAACTCCTTGCGGGAAAGCCACCAGTGGCGGCCGCAGCGCGGGCAGCTGACTTCCACCTTGTCTTCGCCCAGGAAGAGCTCTTCGGCGTTGTCCTTGTACATGCCCCGGACCACCTTGAGGATGGTCTTGAAGTTGCAGCCGCACCGGAAGCGGTAGATGCGCTCGTCGGTCTGGGTGAAGTCTTGGCTGAGATAGTCCCGGCTTTTCTTCGCGTCGAGCGAGCGCAGCCAGTCCTGGTTCACCTGGGGCAATCCTTTGATCAGGGCAAACTCGTTATTTTCAAGCCGGTGGAACCGGCTGGGAAGCTGCTCGGAGCGGTCGTAGAATTGCCCGAATATATCCAGGACATCCATCCCGTCGACGTCCACCGAGCTCTGGGTGGGCTTGCGCTTGGGGCGCTGGGATTCGACGAACAGCCGGCTGGAGTCGGCGGTCTGCACGTCGCGGATGAAGACGCGGCCGGTGATGATGAACTCGGCGTTGTCGCCGCAGAAGAAGAAGTTGAGCGGCGGGTCCTTGATATTCAGGGTCCAGGCGGTGAACTCGTCAGGCGGGCGCAGAGCCAGATCCAGTGTGGCCGCCGCCAGCCCGCTGGTCATCATGGACTCCATCTCCCCGGCAGGCGACGCAGTCCACTTCCGGGCGTGTTGCAGGTAGGTGGCGAACAGCCGGTCGAACCGCCCGCGGGCGATGCTGGCGTCCCGGTCGGGGTCCAGGAAGCAGCGGATAACGGCTGAGTTTGGTCTGCTTTTCATCATCATTTCTGATAGTATTTGAATTGGCTCCGGGTCACAAGGGAGAGAGGTTGTCAGCCAGGTTATTCACTCTGCTGCTGGTGTTGTTTTTTTGCGCATGCACCGACTATGCCGGCCTGCAGAACGGTGAAGGTGAGGAGCCTTCGGAGTCCGATGGCGGAGGCTACGACGCGGCGGACGGCGACTATTCCGGCGGCGACGTGGGCCGGTGCGGCCCGGCCGTCTGCCAGAGCGATTCGCAGTGTCCCCCGGGGGAAGTGTGCGTGGCGGGCCGCTGCGGGGCGGTGAGCTGGGAGCCCGAGGCGAACTGCAACGTCGCCGCTTCCGGGTGCAGCTCCGGCGGCTTTCCGGACCAATGCTACGAAGACGGCGGTTTCCTCCATTGTCCCACCCGCGGCGAGCCGATCGTCGAGCCGGCCTGCGCTTCATTCCTGGAGTTGGGGGCTTTGGGGGAGGCCGACGACCAGTTGGTGACTCGGTTGTTATACGATCTGTGGAAGCAGGGCCAGCAGGGCGACCGGCCGCCCCGCCCCCGGGTGGTAATGGTTCTGGGCGACAGCATCTCGGCCACTCGTAACTTCATGACCGAAAGGGCCTTCGGGTGCGAATTGCCGGATTTCCCCTTCGACGAAGGGTACCGGCTGGTGGGTCAGCCGGAAACCTGGGACACGATCATCACCGCCACCGGCAGCACAACCGCCGAGTGGGGTCGCGGGTTGCTGGAGTCCGAGGACTGGTACGGAAGTATTCGTCCGGAGATGGCCATGGTGATGTTCGGCACCAACGAGCTGTGGAACGGAAACCGGGGGCTGGCGGAATATGTCACCAACCTGCGTGCCATAGTGGACCGGTTGCTCGAACGCCGGGTGATACCCATCCTGGTTACCCTTCCGACCGGAACCTACCCGGTCTCCGGCGCGCGCGAAATCTGCGGGGCGTGGTGCGCCGATCTGGCGGTCAACTACCGCACCGGCGATTTCGCCCAGGCGGTCCGCGATCTGGCCGCCGAACGCCTGGTGCCTCTGGTGGACCTGCACCGGCGGTTCACCGAGTACGACAAAGACTCGTGGGCCTCGCTGCTGTCGGACGGAGTGCACCCTTGTCACCAAGACTGCCCGGCCGGCACCGAGATCACCGGATGCGAGATCCACGATGACGCGGTGCTGCGGATGATCAAGTTCCTGGAGGCCCGCGCCCTGGACCGCTGCCCGGACTCCGGTCCTCCGCCGCGACCGACCGGCTACCGGTGGGACGACACCGACGTACTCTCCAACTTCCGCGGTGCGGCCGGGAAATCCTATTGTCCCGATCCGGTGGTTATTTGTCGCTAGGAGGGGGCTGGCCCCGGCCTTCCCGGGCGGTCCTCACGTCCCGCAGCAGGCCGTGGAAGCGCGCCCGGCAAATTGGGCACAACAGATAGACGTGGCGCTCGAAGACCTTGTCGGTCTCCTCCCGCACCGCCTCGGCGTCCATGGATTCCAGCTGCTCAATGAGCCTCTCGAACTCGGCGCGGCGGTCCTTTTTCATCTCTTCTTCGGTTATTTCGAGATCATCCGGTGCGGCGAAGAGATCGATGCGCAGGATGTAGGGTTGCTTGCCCGGCAGGATCTCGGACTTGCAGATCGAGCAGTTCAAGCCGGTCTCTACTGGCAACCCGAGTTGCAGATACAGGTGCCGGTGTTGTTGCAGGTCTGCTGGCAGCCGGAGGTGCAGCTCATCAGTTCGCAGCTTCCGGTCCCCGAGCACACCATCGAACAGTCGTTGCCGGTGCAGGACATGTCGCAGCTGCCCTCGCCCTCGCAGGACGCATAGCAGCCGCCGCCCTCGCAACTCAGCTCGCAGGCGCCTATTCCCCGGCAGTAGAAGTCGCAGTCGCCGTCCGGGCATGAATAGACACAGGCACCGATGGTGTCGCAGATACAGGTTTCACCGGACTCGCAAATATCGACCTTGGCGCCGACTTCGCATCCCGATACCGCGGCGCACAGGAACAAGACGGCCAGTAAACCCATCGCCGGTTTCATCAGTCACCTCCAGGGACGAAAGTACTTGCGTTGCGCTCCTTCGTCAAGCTTGCCCCGGCTGCCCGGTCGTGTATCTTTCAGGGGTATGTTGAAGAACCCCGTCATCCTGACCGTGGTCCTGGCCGCGGGAGTGTTGTTGTTCCTGCCCACCCTGACCGACGGATTCATGCTGGACGATTACTACCAGCTGGCCCACATCGAGGAGCACCCCCGCCTGCCGGACGTCGGCCCCCTCTCCATTTACACCTTCGCCGACGATTCACCGGGCCGGGCAGGTGAGATCCAGGGGGACGTGCTGCCCTGGTGGGCCGACGAGAACCTGAAGATCGATTTCTTCCGGCCGCTGGCGTGCGTTTTCTACCACGTGGATCACGGCCTGTGGGGCAGAAACCCGGTGGGCTACCACGCCACCAACCTGCTCTTGTGGGCCGGACTGTTGCTGGCGCTGGTGCTGTTCTACCGGCGGTTGGGCGGCCCGGCGGTGGTGCTGGTGGCGGGATTGTTCTACGCCGTTGACGAGGCCCACATCATCAACATCCAGTGGGTGGCCGCGCGCCACGGGCTTTTAGGGGTCGCCTTTTCGTTGGCGGCCCTTTTGCAGTATCACCGCTTCCGGTCCGGCGGGGGCCGGGGAGCCCTGGCGGCGGCGCTGGGATTCGCCCTGCTGGGGCTCTTGTCCTCCGAGGTGGCCGTGGGACTGGCGTCCTATGTGTTGGCCTACGAGCTGTGCGTTGCCGAAGGGCCGGCGAGGAAAAGGATTCTGGCCGCGGCGCCGGTGCTCGGGCTGGTCCTGGGCTACCTGGTCTTCTACTGGCTTTCCGGCCACGGGGCCCGGGAATCGGCCTTCTACCTCAGCCCGCTTCAGCGGCCGGTCGATTACCTGCTCCAGACCGTCGGGGTGCGTATTCCCTACCTGATGATGGGTTCTCTAAGCACCGTCCCGGCCGATTTGAGCCTTCACCCGGATCTGCAAAACGCCTGCTGGCCGTTGTTGCTGGCCTGGGGGCTTTTTGCCCTGTTCGTTCTGCTGTTGCTGCCGCACCTGCTGCGCGACCGGGTCTCGCGCTTCATGTTTCTGGGGGCTTTTCTGTCTCTGCTGCCCCAGGCCTCCGCCTGGCCGATGAATCGCCTGCTGATCCTGCCCACGGTCGGTTTTGCCTGGGTGCTGGGCTCCGCGGTAGTCGACTACTTCGATCGTTTCCGCAAGAAGCAGGCCCGCCGCTGGCTCCTGGCGGCGGCCGCGGCGGTGCTGTTCATCGTTCACGGCCTGGTGGCCCCGGTGCAGTCGGTGATCTTCACCCGGGGATACTCCCGCTGGATCGACTGGATGGACAGCACATCCGCCGTAGCGGAGATGCCCCCGCAGGAAGAATCCCCCCGGGCCCGGGTGCTGTTGCTCAGCGGGCCGGAGCACGGCATCTACTTCCCGGTGATCCGCTGGGCGCAGGGACGATCGTGGCCGGCGGCCGTCTGGGTGATCTCGGTGGCGCTGGGCGATCACCGGCTGACCCGCACCGGCCCGGCGTCGTTTTTCCTGGAGGTGGGATCGCCCGGGCTGCTCAACGGAGTATGGGAGCTGCTGCTGCGCAAGGATCGCGATATGCAGGTTGGCCGGCGTTTCTCCCGCGGCGCCCTGCAGGTGGAGATCGCCGGCGTGACCGGCGGCGAGATTCGCAAGATCGCGGTGACCCTCGATTTGCCCCTGGACTCGCCCGACGTCTGGCTGCTCGGATGGACCGGCGAGGGCTGGGTCCGCATTCCCGCGCCGGCGGCCGGGGAGTCCGTGGAGATCGGCCGGTAGGCGGCGCGGGAGCCTTTCAGAAACCGGCCTTCCGGTGTAGAATTCCGATCGATCGAAACGAGGTGGCCTGTGTTGAGTCTCCGTCCGGCATTTTGGCTCGGTCTTCTGGCCGTTGCCGCTCTGTTTGCCTGCGGAGGCGGAGAAGGCGGAATTGTCGACGGGGTGGATCGGGAGGCGCTGAGTGGCACCCTGCCGGTTCTGCCCAACTGGGCGACCGAAGACGAGCTTCGGCTACAGCGCATCCGTCCCCGGCCGCCGGCGCCTCCTTATGCGCCGCCGCCGGCCGGGTTCAGGATGCCGGCGGAGACCGAACCCGCGCAGGCGGTGGTGATGACCTACACGACTTTCACCACCATGCTCCGGCAGATCGCCGTGGCGGTGGCCGATTCGGGGGCCGAGGTCTGGATGATCGGCGGACCGTCGAGCATCTCGGGCGTGCCCGCCGGCCAGTACCGGAGACTGAACCTGGCTTACGACTCGGTCTGGACCCGGGATTACGGCCCCTTCGGGGTGCTCGAGGCCGACGGGGAGATCGGGATCGTCGATCCCTCCTACCGGCACGCCGCCACGCGGCCGAACGATGATGATGTTCCCTGCGATATCGCCCAGGAGCTGGGAGCCGGATGCTACCAGACCGGGCTGGTCCTCGACGGCGGCAACTTTCTCACCGACGGGAAGGGCAACGTTTTCATGACCCGGCGCACCCTCGACTGGAACCCGTCCAGGTCCCAGGCCGAAGTGGAAGCGATTCTGGAGGACTATTTCGGCGCGGAGTCGGTCATCTGGCTGGATTACGCCCAGGACTTCCGCGGCGAGCCTGCCGACGGTACCGGCCACATAGACATGTTCGCCAAGATTCTCAAGGAATGTGTGGTGCTGGTGGCCCAGACCCAGGAATCCCCCTATTACGCCCCCCTGGAAGCGGCCGCGGACCGGTTCGCCGAAATCGAGTGCCGGCCGGGGGAGTATTACCAGGTGATCCGTATTCCGGCCTGGAGCGACTGGGGGATCTGGTACACCTATACCAACGCGCTCATCGTCAACCAGGCCGCGATCATCCCGGGGTATTACAGCGGCGACGACGATCTGGCCCGTCAGATCTACCAGCAGGCGCTGCCCGGCTACAGTGTGACGGTGGTCAACTCGGACGACTCGATCGTAGTCGGCGGCTCGGTCCACTGCGTCACCCGGGAGATCCGGCGGGAGAACGACGGCAGCTGCGTGGTGCCGGAGGACTGCCATCTGCCGGGAGTTGCCACGCACACCTGCGTGGCGGGAGTCTGCGGCATCGGCGCCTGCGCCGAGGGCTACGCGGACTGCGACGGCCAGGCCCCCAACGGCTGCGAGACGACGCTGGGCACCCTGGAGAACTGCACCGCCTGCGGCGACCGCTGCGAGTACAACAATGCAGTCGCGATTTGCGGTCCGGGCGGTTGCCAGATGGGCGCCTGCGATCCGGGATTCGGCGACTGCAACGGGGGAACCGCCGACGGCTGCGAGACGGCGCTGGGCACCCTGGAGAACTGCACCGCCTGCGGCGACCGCTGCGAGTACGCCTATGCGGCGGCGGTCTGTGGTCCGGGCGGTTGTCAGATGGGCGCCTGCGATCCGGGATTCGGCGACTGCACCGGGGGAACCGCCGACGGCTGCGAGACGCCGCTGAACACCACCGCCCACTGTGGAAGCTGTGACACCGCCTGCCTGGCCGGGGAGACCTGCGTTTTGGAAAGCGGGATTTGGCACTGCCACGCCTGCGTGGACCAGGACGGCGACGGCTACCCCAGCGCGGCCTGCGGGGGCACCGACTGCAACGACTCCGATCCCTCGATCCACCCGGGAGCCACGGACATCTGCGGAGACGGAATCGACCGCGACTGCGACGGCCGGGCGGCGGACCCCGACACCTGCTTCACTCCGGAAAAAGAGGACGGGGGCGGCTGTGGCTGCGGCGTGGTTTCTCGTACTGGAATGGGCGGGTTGCTGTGGCTGGGCCTGGCACTATACGCACTGAGGCGGAGGAAGAGATGAACTGGAAAGGAGTCGTGTGCCGGGTGGTCGTGCCCCTGTTTCTGCTGGTGAGCGCGTGCAGTTCCACCTCAGAGACGGCCGACGCCGGTGACGCCGCCGACGCTGGTGACGCCGCCGACGCTGGTGACGATGGGGGAGACGACGGCCTGGGGGGGTGGACGCTTTGGTTCCCGGCCGGGCTCGAGCTGTGCGGCTGGAACGCGATGTGGGGCCAGGCCCCGCCCTACGCGCCTTTCGATAACCAGGTCCGGCTGAGTTTCAAGGAGACCTCGGTGCGCTGGCCGGAAGGACAGAAGTCGCTCGAGGTGGATCTTCTGAATCAGGTGACGGCAGGACCGGACGGAGCTGTTGCCGGAGCCACCGGCCCGGGTCTGCTTCAGGCCCAGGTATACACCGACGCTCAGAACACCTGGATTGGCTTCAGCTACTCCCAGGAGTACGATCTCGACGGCCGGCCGGTGGAGGCTTCGTTCGGTTTTTGGCTGCGGGATCTCCAGGCGACCGGAACTCTCGACATAGCCGATCTCCTGGACCCGGAGCACAACACCTGCACGCTGCGCACGGGCCAGACCGAGGCCCGGGTAACCGCCACGGCGGCAAACGGCGACGTGGTCGTATTCGACTACCGCTACATTCTCTCCTTCGCCTGCCCCCCGGGAATGGCCTGCCTGACCCCCTACGGGCTGGGCGACCCCGACCGGGGAGAGTATACCAGCGGCGCCGACCAGCGCGTGGTGACTGATTATTTCCACCTGGGTCTCGACTGCATGCACCACGGCGGACCGGAACGGTTCATCATGATCTTCGACACCCCCCACAACGGCATATACGGAGTGACCCTGGCCCGGGTGATGAACGAGATGCAGTACGAGTTGACCTATCTGGACGAAGACCTGGACTCCGCGGGCGCTTCGGAAGTGGTCGACCTGCAGTGGAACGATCCGGGTCGGCAGCCCTGACGGTGCTGATCCGGGCAACCGTAGCTCATCTGAATCTACCTGGTTGTGGCGTATTTCAGGGAGCCACTGGTCATATCTGAATAGACGATGTGGATATGGTTGTCGGCGTCTACTACGATGGCGGGATGCATGCCCACGTCACCGGCGGAGTCGACTGTAGAGATGATCCAGGAGCCCGAGGCATTGGTTGTGTGTTTGAGGTCCTTATTGTCAATGTCGAAATAGGCGATGTGCACGTAGTTGTTCGCATCGACGGCGATGGCGGGGTAGCTTCCCGTGTCGCCGGATTGATCGAGTACCTCGGCCACCCAGTTTCCCGATGCGTTGGTGACGTAGCGCAGGCTGCCGCTGGAAAACACGGTTTTGAAATAGGCTATATGCACGTTGTCGTTCGAGTCGACCGCGATGGATGTGTAGAAATCCATGTATCCGGCCTCTTCGATAATCTCCACATCCCAGGTGCCGGAGGTGTTGTTGCCGTAGCCCAGGAACTCGTCTTCGGACCAGTCGTTAAAGAAGCAGATGTGGGATTTGTCGGTTGAATCCACCGCAATTGACGAATCGTAGTTGTACCCGAAAAGCCCGGAAGAAATGCTCTCGGTATTCCAGACTCCGGTCAGGTTGCTCGCGTACACCACCGAGTCGATGGTCTGATCAACGGTTGCGATGTGAAGGTGATCGGTAGAGTCATGGGCAACTGAGGAATACCAGCCCGACGAGCTGTCCGCTACGACGGGTGTTGCCGTCCAGCCACCGGTCGAGTTGTCGGCGACCATCAGGCTGTAGGTGTACGGATTACCGGGTACATCGGTTTGCCGGTAGGCGATATTCGCTACCCGGCCCGAATCTACGGTGATGGATGCATAGGCTGCGGACGCGCCTGCTGGACTGACCTGCTCGGTGACCCAGCCGCCGGATGCGTTGCAGGTGTACTTCAACTCTTCCGAGGAGGAGATGAAGCTGATGTGTATCTTCTGCAGAGAGTCTACGGCGATGGACGTCGGTTGATCCCAGTGCAGATCGGCATCCACTGTTGAAATGTTCCAGGGAATCGGGGTTGGCTCGCACTGTCCCGAATCATTGCAGATCTCGTCGACTCCACAGCCTGGCGGGCATACGCTGCCGCACCCGTCGTCGCCGCATTCCTTTCCGGTGCAATCCGGCGTGCAGCCAACGCACGACCCCCACTGATTGCAGGTTTCCCCGGCTTCGCAGCCGGGAGGGCAAAGGTTGCCGCACCCGTCGTCGCCGCATTCCTTTCCGGTGCAATCCGGCGTGCAGGCGGGTTCGAAGACCTGGTTGGAAAACCGGAACAGATAATAGTGCGGGTCGACCAGGGGATTTACGACGATGGCTCCGTCAGCGAAAGAGTCGTTCCGGTGCACGTTGTGCCCGCCGGTGCCAAAGGAGTCCATGAAGACGGAAACCGGATTGCCGGCGACGAGCAGATTGCCGAGCCAGGCGGATAGTTCACCGAGGGTGGCCGGTACGAAGTCGTCGCTGTCCACTCCCAGATCGTCGGCATAGTCGAGGCCGACCCCGACGGTATGCCAGCCCTCGCTCCAGGCGCCGCCATAGAGATCGGCCGGAAGATCGTAGTGGTACACCCGCGGATCGGATGCGGAGGTCGATTCGATATTGACGGCCACGTCGTAGTATTTATCATTCATCCTGACCTGCAGGCGCACGTGGTTGTCGTCACTGGGGCATCCGGTGTCGCCGGGAAGTACAACCCAGTGCAGGTGTCCATCCAGCCGACCGAAAGTCTCACAGAGGCCGCTGTCGAAGTCCTGGACGCACTCCGCGACCGCTTGGCAATGCCCACTGGCATCACAGGTTTGATTGGCCGGACAGCCGCCGCAGACGAGGTCACCACCGCAGCCGTCGATCCCCGGCCAGGTTCCACAATCATAGCCCAGGTCGCCGCAGGAATAAGGCTGGCAGTCCTGCACGCATCGGCCGGTGTCCGGATTGCATGTACCGGTGGAGCAGGTCCCGCACGAATCCCCGCACCCGTTCGGGACCGGTCCGCAGACCCGATCGCCGCAATCCGGCGTACAGTCCTGTTCCGCATTGCCGCCGCATGCTGCTAATCCGGTCGAGCCCAGTGCCAGGGCCAGACACAGCACGCGTACCAAAAGAGTCATGTCGTTTGGTTTTGTTCTAGCTTTCAAGGTCATCTCCGGATCCGGACTTCCGGTCCATTTCGGCGTCTTCCTCGTGCAGGTACTTTTCGTGCAGCCCCCCGGTGTGCTGGACGAAATGATCGCCGCGCAGGTCGGAGCGCTTCCTCTTGGGCACCATGGCGCACTTGACGCAGGTGGTGGTGCCCGGCACCGCCTTGAGGCGTTTTTCGGGAATTTCCTCGCCGCAGGAGACGCAGTACTTGGGCCCGCTCATGTCTTATTTGTATCACAGCCGACCCCCGGATTGTGGTAAAAGGGCGCCATGGGAAAGAAAAGCCTTTTGCAAAGAACCGCCGACTCCATCAACCGCCTGCCGGCCTTCTTGAGGCCGCGGGCCCTCTCCCTGGCCGTCGGGAAGGTGGTGCCCTACGTGGGCACCTCACGGCTGCGCATCGAGGAGCTCAACCGGGAACGGGTGGTCGCCTCGATCCGCAACCGGCGCCGGATCCAGAACCACATCAAAGGAGTGCATGCCTGCGCCATGGCGCTTTTGGCCGAGACCGCTTCGGGGTTCGTAGTGGGCATGAACCTGCCCGACGACAAGCTGCCGCTGATCAAGTCGTTCAAGGTGGATTTCAAGAAACGCACCAAAGGCGACATGCGGGTGGTGGCCACCCTTACCCCAAAGCAGCGCGAGCGGCTCAAGACCGAGGAGCGCGGCGATCTGCTGGTCGAGGTGCACGTCACCGACGAATCCGGCACGGAGCCCATCCGGTGCGAGATGCTCTGGGCCTGGGTTCTTAAGAAGTAACCCGAAACCCACGAGGGGAGAGAAGGGTTTTCAGCATGCATATCAGGATTACAGGGATCATTATCGGGGTCGCCGTGGTCCTGGCGGTCGCGTCCGGGACCGCCAGGGCGGGCGGCTTCTCCGGCACCTACGTCAACGCCGAAGGGGAAAAAGTGGTGTTGAAGCAGAGCGGGAGCCAGGTGAACGGAACCGTCTATACCGGGGGGCTTTCCGCCGGGGTGAGCGGGCGGGTGCAGGGAGGCGTCTTCCGCGGCCGGACGGTCCTGCCCGGCGGCGAAGTCTTTCAGTTTGCCGCCCGGATCAGCGGCGGCGGACTGGTGGTGGATGTTGATGGCGAGACCGAGTTTTACCGCCGGGTGGGCGGGGCGCAGGGCGGCGGTGAAAAAATCCGCGAAGAAAAGCCGGCGGGCGGGGGCAAGGTCCCGGTCCTGTCGAAAAAGGGCAAGGTTTCGGCAGGCAAGGTCTACAAGTCCCCGTATCAGGGCTGGAGTTTTCGCGTGCCGCGGAAGTGGAACCACGCCGAGCGCGAGGGCGCGGTCATGCTGGGGTCCAACTCCGAGGCCGGGCTGATCCTGGTGCAGGCGGAGGCCATAACCGACACCAGCCGGCTGCACCAGGGCCTGGTGGAGATCCTGGCCAAGACCGGCAACTTCGCTGCGCCGCCGCCCTTCAAGGCCGGCCGGGTGAGTGCCGGCCGGGTGGTCTACACCGAGGTCGGGGGAACCGCGCAGGACGGCACCCGGATGCGGGTGCGGGCGGTGGGGGTCGTCGGGAAGAAGGGCACCCTGGCCATCCTGGGTCTGACCACTCCCGGCAAGAAGTTCGACAACATCCGCCGCCGGGTCGACTCCATCGCCCGCTCGGTGCGTTTCTTCAAGCCCAAGACCTCGCCGGGGCGCAGGTTCGTGATGGGCGAGTGGTTCGGCTACTCGGGGGGCAGCGGCGGCGGCACCTCCCGCTGGCTGGCCTTCTGCCCCGACGGCCGGTTCTACTTCGAGCGGGAGTCGTCCTACTCGGGGGGCGCCGGCACCGACGGCGCCTGGGGCGCGGTCGGCAAGGGCAAGGACCACGGCAGCTGGAAGGCCGTCGGCACCAACGCCCGGGGCACCGTCTTCGTCACCAACCCGGACGGATCCGAAGTGGAAATCCGCTATCAGGCCAAGCGCGGCTCCGACGGCGTCTACTTCGACGGGCATCTCTACGGAAGAACCGGGAAGACCAACTACTGCAAGTAAATCCCTGCGGCTTGGCGAGCTCGTCTCTGTCAGTCTGTACAAATGGATTCGAACAACTCCTGGAGGCCGGAGAGCGGGTTGGGGTTGGAGTCGATGCAGGCCTGCCGCTCGGTACGGTCTTCGATGCCCAGGCAGTCGGTGGGGTAGGGGGCCGAGGTGTATTCGTCGAAGAGGCTCTTTCCGATCTCGCCTTCGGCGATGATTCTTTTATACGGCTCGACGGTGCGGGTCGCGGTGCGGGCATAGTCGTTGTCGTAGTCCACCTTGTAGATCCCGAAACACTGGTCGCGGCCGTCGGCCCATTCGAAGTTGTCGGTCAGCGACCAGAGCATGTAGCCCTTCACCGGAATGCCCTCGGTGATGGCCAGACCAACCTGGTAGAGATGCTCGACTATGTACTTGGGTCGCTGGTCGTCGTCGCAGTCGCCGTGGCCGTTCTCCAGGATGAATATCGGCCGGGATTCGCTCGCATAAGTGTTGTAAATTCTTAGCGTTTCCAGCATTCCGGGGGCGTCGATCTCCAGGCCGTTTTCGGAAAACGGCGTGCCGGGCTTGCCCACCGCCATGGGCAGCGCCAGAAGGTTTGCGGCCAATGCGGCCGCCTCCGGATCGCCGTCGAACATGTCGACCAGTCCGGGGCAGTGGGCCACCGTCAGGGTCGAGTAGTAGTTGAAGCCGATGTAGTCCAGCCGATCGCCGAGCTGCTCCTGATAGTTGCCCTCGGGGATCGGACCGTCCAGGTCGTTAGTGTCCCCATCGATGTTGATGTCCAGGTCTCCGGACGTCCAGGCGATGGTCATCCAGTCATTGACCAGATAGTTGACCCGTCCGGCGGCGGCGATGTCGTCCGGATCACCGGGGGAGGCCGGCCGGGTCGCCGAACCCACCGCGGCGTTTCCGATCCGGGACCCGGGATCGTTGGTCTTGACGGCGTCGTAGGCCGAAGCGTAGGCGATGATGTAGTTGATGGCGGCGTTGCGCAGCCCGATGACGTCCAGGAATCCACCGTTGGGGTGCTGGCCGGTCAGGTATCCGGCGAGCAGCACGGTGTAGGGTTCGTTGAGCACCACCCAGGTGTCGACCAGGTCGCCCAGCTGCTTCGCCATCTCGGCTGCATAGGGGGTCAAGGCGTCGGCGAAGACGCTCTTCAGAACGGTTTGGCCGAGAACCTCCTCGCTGGTGGGAGGCTCGGCCAGAAGATCCACTCCGGATGCGGGCGATTGCACCCAGGGCGGCACCACCCAGTGATACAGGGTGACGATGGGCTCCAGCCCGCGGGCGCGGGCGGACTGCAGGACCTCGCGGTAGTGATCGATGGCGTGCTGGTTGAAGTTGCCGCGGGTGGGCTCGATCCGGGCCCATTCCAGGCCCAGGCGGTAGGCGTTGGTTCCCAGGGACTGCGCCTTTTCGAAATCGGAATCGAAGCGGGTGTGGAATCCGCAACCCTCCGGGTTCCTCTGCCCGTCCTTGATCTTGTCCAGTTCCTCCCACTCCTGCCAGTTGGAAGGCACCGTTCCCATGACCGGATCACCGGTCCCCTCAGCCTGATAGGCCGCCGACGCCGTTCCCCAGAGGAAGTCGTCGGGAAAGCGTACGGTGGAAAACCCGTTGCCGTCTTCACAGCCGGCGATGAAGAGCAAGGCCAGAAGGAATGCGGGTTTCACCGGGACCAGTCCAGGTTGAGCAGCGCCGAGGCCAGATCGGCGGCGGTGCGGAACTTCTTCAAAATCAGCGAGCGCTTCTGGCCGCAGACGATCTGCTTGATTTCCGGGCCGGCCTTTGTGTACCAGGCGCGACCGCCGATGATCTCATGGAGGATGTTGACCAGGTCGACCACGTCGTCGCGGATCTTCTCCCGCGAGGGCCGGCCCAGGTCGAGAAAGTCCATCAGCTTCAACTCGAAGCCGATGCCGCGCCGGCGGATTACCACGTTGTCGGTGTGCAGGTCACCGTGGTATTCGCCGGCCAGGTGGATGGGGGCGATGCCGGCCGCCAGGGTGTACAGGACGTGCAGGGCCTCGAAGCTCTTCATGCGCTTGCCCGGCTGGCGCAGCTGGAAGGCCGAGAGCAGTTCGCCGGGGACGTACTCGGAAACCAGAAACTCCACCACCTCACCGTGCACCTTGGTGGTGTCCTGGTGGTGGTACTGGATGATGATGGGCACGTGGCGGAGCTTGGTCAGCTTCTTGGCGTAGCGCAGGAGCGCCCGCCCGCGGGGGTTGCGCTGGGGGTAGAAGAGCTTGGCCGCCCGCTCAATCCCCGTGCGCACCTCGACAACCTTGTAGACCTCCCCCTCCCAGCCGCAGCCGAGGAACTCGACTACCTCGTAGCGGGATCCCAGCGAACGCCCCGGGGGGAGCACGTAGTATCCCGGCTGGCGCGAACGGGTGACCATACCTGCAAACATACTCCAACCCGGGACAATTGGTCCAGTTTGACAAGGTTTCGGCCGGGCTACTACACTCCTGCCGACAAGGAGGTGCGGTGTGCGGATCGCCATAGTGGGAGCAGGCTATGTCGGACTGGTCGCTGGGACCTGCTTTGCCGAGACCGGCCACAACGTCACAATCGTGGACGTCGACGCGGGCAAGATCGCCAGCCTGCAGAAGAGCGAAGTGCCTTTTTACGAACCGGGACTGAAGGATGTGCTCCGGCGCAATATCCGGGAGAAACGCCTGGTTTTCACCACCGCCATCCAGAACGCCGTGCCGGGGGCCCGGGTGGCTTTCATTGCCGTGGGCACCCCCGAGGGGGAAGACGGTTCGGCCGACGTAACCCACGTTATGGAAGTGGCCCGCCAGATCGGCAAAAACATGGACGGGCCCCTGGTGGTGGTGAATAAGAGCACCGTGCCGGTGGGAACCGGCGGGGAGATCGAGGCGGTTATCAAGAAGGAAACCTCCCATCCGGTCACCGTGGTAAGCAATCCGGAGTTCTTGAAGGAAGGCGCCGCGGTTGACGACTTCATGCGGCCCGACCGGGTAGTGGTGGGTACCGAGGACGCCCAGGCCATCGGGTTGATGACCGACCTGTACTCGCCGTTCGTGCGCACCGGCAACCCCATTCTCTTGATGGATCGCACCAGCGCCGAGATGGCCAAGTACGCCGCCAACGGCCTGCTGGCCTCGCGGATTTCCTTCATGAACGAGATTGCCTTGCTGTGCGATGCGGTGGGGGCGGACGTGGAAAAGGTCCGGCGCGGGGTGGGAAGCGACGCCCGGATCGGACACGCCTTCTTGTTTCCCGGCGCGGGTTTCGGGGGAAGCTGTTTTCCCAAGGACGTGCGCGCCCTGATGGGGATGGGCCGGCGTCACGGGATCGAGATGGAGATTGCCACGGCCACCGACCGGGCCAACACCCGGCAGAAGTTGCTCTTGTCCCAACGGGTCAAGGAACGATTTTCGGCGGATTTGTCCAGCCGCACCCTCGCCCTGTGGGGGCTGGCTTTCAAGCCGCGCACCGACGACATCCGCGAGGCGCCGGCCCTGGTGGTGGTCGAGGAGTTGCTGGCCGCCGGGGCGAACGTGCGGGTCTATGATCCCGAAGCGCTGGAGACTGCCCGGCGCGTCCTGGGTGAACGGGTAACCTATTGCCGCAGCAGCTACGACTGCTGCCAGGGAGCCGACGCACTCGTCGTGGTGACCGAGTGGAACGAGTTCCGTTTTCCCGATTTCGAGCGGATCAAACAGCTGCTCAAGCAGCCGGTGGTCTTCGACGGCCGCAACCTTTACGAGCCCCGGCGCATGCGCGAGATGGGGTTCGAGCACATCGGGGTGGGCAGAAGGGGGCCGGCTTGAGGGTTCTGGTTACCGGCGCGGCCGGATTCGTTGGCTCCCGGCTGACCGAGGTGCTGCTGGAAGGCGGCCACCAGGTCTGCGGCTTCGATGCTTTCGACGGTGAAGATCCCCAGGGTTGGCAGGAGGCACGGCTGGAACCAGCCCGGGCCAGCAAGCGCTTCACCCTCATCGAGGGCGACGTCACCGATGCCTCACAAGTGCAGGAGGCCATTGCAGACTTTCGGCCCGCGGCAGTGGTCCACCTGGCTTCCCGCAAGGATCTGCTTTGGGCCGAGGAAAATCCTCAGGACTGTCTGAGGCTGCACCTCGACGGCGCGGCGACGGTCATACTGGCCTGCCGCCAGCTAAACGTCTCCCAGGTGATCCTGGGATCCTCGGCGCATGTCTACGGGGGCTCGCGGCGCTATCCGTACTCCGAGCAGGACCCGGCCAACCAGCCGCTGTCGGTGTTGGGGGCGGCCCAGCGTTCGGCGGAGCTTTGCGCCCATGCCATCGCGCTGCGTTCGCCGGTCAATATCTCGGTGGTGCGCTTCTTCTCGGTCTACGGCCCGCGCCAGTCGCCGCGGTGCCTGTTGCCCAATCTGGCCTCGGCGGCTTCCCGCCGGGTGGCCATGCCGGTTTTCGGCGACGGAACCGCCGGCCGCGACATGATCTTCATCGACGACGCCGTGGTGGGAATTCTCCGCGTTCTGGACCGGCCCACCCCCTGGCGGGTACTGAACCTGGGATCGGGGAGCACCACCACCCTGGCCCAGGTGGCCGAGCAGGTGGCCTGGATGTCCAACGTCACCTTGAGCATCGATCACCTTCCGGTCCGGCCCGGCGAAATGCCCCAGACCTTTGCGGAAACCAAGTTGGCCGAGGAGTCCATCGGCTTTTCGGCCTCGGTGAGCCTCGAGGACGGGATTCGCCGCTATTTGGACTGGCTGCCGGGGAGCCCCCCGGTGTTCCGCACCTGGATGTTATCAAGGAGGTAGGTTGTGTCCACGATGTCGGTTACTTTTCATGGAGCCGCTCTCCGGGTTACCGGATCCTGCAGCCTGGTGTCGGCGGGCAAGGCCAGGATCCTGGTCGACTGCGGCATGATCCAGGGTGACGAAGACTCCGCCGAGCTGAACCGTGAGTCGTTTCCCTTTGATCCGTCGAAGCTGGATGCGGTGGTGCTGACCCACGGCCACCTCGATCACGTGGGCCGCACGCCCCGGTTGCTCGACGCCGGTTTCAACGGGCCCATTTTCACCCACCCCGCCTCGGCCCAGCTGGCCGAGATCGTCTGGCGGGATTCGGTCCGGCTCTCGGTCTACGACGGAGATCCGCTCTACGACGAGGAGGGGGTGGCCCGGACGGTGCAGCGCGTCCAGCCACTGAGATACGGTCAGGAGGCCGAAGTCGGCGGAGTGAAAATCCGGTTCTCGGATGCCGGCCACATATTGGGCTCGGCGCACGTGGTCGTCGAGGCAGAAGGGAAGCGGCTGCTCTTTTCCGGGGATATCGGTCAGGGGAACACCCCGATTATCCGTGACCCCACCACTTCGTGGGACGCACCGGCGGATGCGGTGGTGATCGAGTCCACCTACGGCAACCGGCGGCACAAGAGCCGCAAGGAGACCGAGGAGGAGTTTTGGGAGATCATCCGCGAGGCGGTCAGGGAAAAGGGGATGGTGCTGATCCCCGCATTCGCCATCGGGCGCACCCAGGAACTTCTGTTCCAGTTCAATGCAATGGTGGACAGCGGTCAGCTTCCGCGGGTGCCGGTGCTGCTGGATTCGCCCATGGCCGAGAAGGTAACCAGCGTCTACCGCACACACCGCGAATGCTACGATGATGAGACCTGGAAAATGATCGAGCGCGGGGATCCGCCCATGCGCTTTCCCGGGCTGCGGGAGATCGCCTCGGCGGACGAGTCCAAGGCCATCAAGCAGATGGCGCCCCCGGCCATCATAATCGCCGGGTCGGGAATGTGCACCGGCGGCCGGATAATGCACCATTTGAAAGACTTCCTCGGCCGCAAGACCACCACGGTGGTTTTCGTCGGCTGGCAGGGTCACGGCACGCTGGGCCGCCGCCTGGTGGACGGGGCGGACAAGGTCAGGATCCACGGCCAGGAAATCGAGGTAAAGGCGCGCATCCGTACGCTCAACGGCTTCTCCGCGCACGCGGACCGGGGTGCCCTGCTGCCCTGGGCCCAGAGCGTTCCCGGACCGCCCGGATTATGGCTGGTCAACCACGGGGAGGAAGACGCCGCCCGCGGACTGGCTCAGGCGCTTTCGGGCGCCGGAATGAAAAAGGCCGTGGCGGTGGAGCCCGGGCAAACCTTCGAGATTTGATTCGTTGGCCCGCACCTTTCATATCGTCACCCTGGGATGTCCCAAGAACCGGGTGGACTCGGAGGTGATCTGGGCGGACCTCGCCACCAGCGGTCTGGTGGCGGTGGATGATCCCGCAGACGCCGAGGTCATCATCGTCAACACCTGCGCCTTCGTGCAGTCGGCGGTGGTGGAGTCCCTGGACACCATCGTCGAGCTGGGCCGCTACAAGGACGAGGGCGGCTGTAAAACGCTGATCGTCTGCGGCTGTCTCGCCCCGCGGTTCGGCGAAGATCTCGTCGGCGAGCTGCCCGAAGTGGATCTCTTCGTGGGGCCGGCCGAGGCAGGGGAGATTGCCCGGTTGCTGGACAATCCGCCGGAAAACCGGTTGTCCTGCGCCCGGGAGCGAGCCTTCCTGCCCGCGGCGGCCACGCCCCGGGTGAACTCGCTGGCGGCCGGCTCGGCCTATTTGAAGGTAGCCGAGGGCTGCTCGCGCCGCTGTACCTTCTGCGTCATTCCGAGTCTTCGCGGGCCCCAGCGCAGCCGGTCGCTGGACGACCTGGTGGAAGAAACCTCCAACCTGGTCGCCCTGGGGATCCGCGAAGTGGTCCTGGTGGCGCAGGATCTGGCCAGTTGGGGTGTCGACCTGCCCGGCAAGCCGCGGCTGGCCGATCTGGTCGAGGCGCTGGCCGGGGTTGCCGGCGTCGGCTGGATCCGGCTGATGTACCTGTTTCCCACCGAGGTGCCCGAACGCCTCATCCGGGTGATAGCCGCAAACGACAAGGTGCTCCCCTATCTGGATCTTCCCTTCCAGCACGCCGACGCCGGGGTGCTGAAGCGCATGCGCCGCGGCGGCGACCCGGAGACCTTCCTGGCCCTGGTGGAGAAACTCCGGAAAGAGATTCCCAAGGTGGCGTTGCGCACCTCCCTGATGACCGGTTTTCCCGGGGAAGACCGGGCGGCCTTCCGGCGGCTTTTCGATTTCGTCGAGCGCTGCCGGTTCGAGCGACTGGGCGTGTTCATCTTCTCACCCGAGGAGGGAACCGAAGCGGCCCAGATGCCCGATCAGGTCGGGAAAGCCGAGGCCCGGGAAAGACACCGGGAGCTTATGACTTTGCAGCGGGAGATCGCCTCCGCCTATCACCAGTCGCTTCTGCGATCCGTCCAGGCGGCCATTGTGGAGGAGGAGCTGGAGCCGGGACTGTCCGCCGGCCGGCTGTGGTGCCAGGCGCCCGAGGTGGACGGTCGGTTGACCATCCGCGGGCGGGCGCGGGCGGGCGACATCGTCCGGGTAAAGGTCACCGACGCGGGGCCTTACGATCTCGAAGGCAAAGTGCTATGAATGATCGACGATTTCCACACGTCTTTCGGATGGAGGCGGGTATGAGAGTCGCCTTGATATTCGTGATGTTTCTGGTGTTGCCGGCCGGTGCCGGCGCGAAGGACCTGACTGCCGGGCAAGTGGCGGAGAGGATCCAGAAGTTCTACGAGGCCACCAAGGATTTCCAGGCGGCATTCCAGCAGGAGTACTTCTCCAAGGCCCTGGGCCGCAAGAAGAGATCATCCGGCTTCGTCTACATCAAGAAACCCGGCAAGATGCGCTGGGATTACCGGGAGCCCCGGCCCAAGCATTTCATTGCCGATGGAAAGGCCCTGTACATCTACGATCCCGAACTGGAGCAGGTCATGGTCGACCGGGCCTTTTCGGGCTCCAGTCTTACCACCGCGGTGACCTTCCTGTGGGGGAAGGGCAGACTGTCCGATGAGTTCGCCATCGCCTTCTACGGGTTGGGGGATCTGGGCGGGCCCCAGCACTACGTTCTGGAGATGCTTCCCAAAAAAAAGGCCCGTTTCAAGAAGCTGGTTATGGTTGTTGAGAAGCAAACTTTCAAGGTGACCGAAACCGTTGTCGAAGACCCCGGTGGAAATGTGAATCACATCTTCTTCGCCAATATTTCCACCAACGTGGGCCTCAAGGACAACTCCTTCCATTTCGAGATCCCCGAGGGCGTAGAAGTCATCGAAGCCCCCACAAAAAAACCATCCGAATGAATCAAGCCTGGGGCTGTTCGGGGTTGTGGTCTCGGATCAGGACTTCGCGGGGCCGGGCGCCGTCGGCCGGGCCGACGATGCCTTCTTTTTCCATGCGCTCGATCAAGCGGGCGGCGCGGTTGTAGCCGATGCGGAGCTTGCGCTGGACCATGGAGGTGGAGGCCTGGCCCATCTCGGCCACCAGCTGTACGGCGGCGTCATACAACTCGTCGTAGTCTTCCTCGTCGGCGTCTTCCCCGTCGGCCTTGGGTTCCTCGGCCGAGGCCAGGATGGACTCGTCGTAAACCGGCTTGGCTTGGGCCTTGAGGTGATCCACCACCCGCCGGATCTCGTCCTCGGTGATCAGCGCACCGTGGATGCGGACCATCTGCGAGCTGGTGGGCGGGTGGAAGAGCATGTCGCCGTTGCCCAAAAGCGTCTCCGCGCCGTTGTGATCCAGAATGGTGCGCGAATCGATCTTCTGGGCAACCCGGAAAGAGATGCGCGCCGGCAGGTTGGCCTTGATCAGCCCGGTGATTACGTTCACCGAGGGGCGCTGAGTGGCGATGATCAGGTGGATGCCGGCCGCGCGGGCCTTCTGGGCGATGCGGGCGATGGCGGTCTCCACCTCCCGGGAGGAAGCCATCATCAGGTCGGCCAGCTCGTCGATTACGATGACGATGTGAGGCAGCTTGGGCATAGCCGCGACGGCCTCTTCCGGCTCTTCTTCTTCGTCCACCGGAGGCGGTTTGGTGTGACCGGTGGGGGTGGTCTTGTCGATGACCAGCACCTTCTTCTTTTTGGGCTTGGAGATTTCCTCCCGCTGCGCTTCGGCCTTCTTGTTGTAACTGTCCAGGGAGCGCACTCCAGCTTCGTGCAAGAGTTGGATCCGGCGCTCCATCTCGTTGACCGCCCAGTACAGGGCTGCCTGGGCCTTGCGCGGGTCGGTGACCACCGGCAGCAGCAGGTGGGGGATGCCGTCGTACAGGGAGAGCTCCAGCACCTTGGGATCCACCATGATGAAGCGGACGTCCCCGGGGGTGGCCCGGTAGAGGATGCTGGTGATCATGGTGTTGAGCGCCACGCTCTTGCCGGTGCCGGTGGCGCCGGCCACCAGCAGGTGGGGCATCTTGTTCAAATCGGCCACGTAGGGGGAACCCTCGATGTTCTTGCCCAGGGCCAGGGTGAGATTGGAACGCGGGCGCTGGAAGACCGAGTTGCCGATGATCTCCTTGGCGAAAACCGTCTGGCGTTTCTTGTTGGCCACCTCGATGCCCACCACCGAGCGTCCGGGGATCGGTGCGATGATCCGGACCGAAAGGGCCTCCAGCGCCAGGGCCAGGTCGTCCGAAAGGTTGGAGATCTTGCTGACCTTCACGCCCGGAGCGGGCTCGTATTCGTACATGGTCACCACCGGACCGGGCATGATCTTGCGCACCCGGCCCTGAACACCGTAGTCGGCCAGCTTTTGTTCCAGGCGCTTGGCGTACTGATGGAGCTGGTCTTTCTCGATGGTCGCCTGGGGCTGTGCCTCGTAGTCCAGGAAGGCTATGTCCGGCATCTGGTAGTCTTTGTAGTCGACCGGCGGCGGCCGGGTTTCCTCCGTGGCGATGCCCTTGTCTTTTACCTTTTCCTCCTTGCGCGGGACGACGATCTCCGGCTCCTGATCGCGCTTGATCGAGCGGAAGGTGCGTTTCTGCGGCTTCTCATCGGCGGATTCCTCGGGCTGCGGACCGGGGTCGGAGGTCACTACTACCGGCTCCCGCCGGCCCAGGTCGGGCGGCAGGGAGGGGGAGGACTTGAGAATCTTCTCCATGGGATCAATCGCGCTGGCCTTCTTGGGCGGCGAGGATAGTACTGGCGCCTTGCTGATGCAGATTTCGGGTTCTTCCGCGGCGGCCTGCAATGCCGCGGCCGCGGCTTTCTTTTCCCGGCGCTCGCGCAACGAAGCAACGAGCTCTTTGGCTTCCGTCTTGAGCCGGGAGCCGGTCCAGACGGCGGCTTTGGCTGTATAGCGGGCCGCGCGCACCGACACCCAGGCGATGCCCTTGCCGGTGGCGCAGGATGCGGTGAAGACTCCCCGGCCCACGGCCTCGAATGTGCGCGCCGGGCTGAGGCCGGTCACGTCGATCAGGCAGACCAGCATGACCGCGGAGATCAACGCCGCGGTGCCCGGTACCGAGAGCAGCGAGACGAACAGGCCGCCGGCGTATTCTCCCACTATGCCGCCGGGGGCATGTCCCAGGAGCTGCTCGCCGCCGAAGACCAGGTGGCAGAAAATTGTGCCCGACATGGTCAGGGCAACGTGCTCGATCACCCGGCGGGGGGAGAGCGGAACCGACCCGCGGCTGAAGGCCACCACCGCTCCGTAGATCAGTCCTCCCACCAGCAGGAAGGAGGCGATACCCAGGACGTAGAGAAGACCATGAGCCAGATAGGCGCCCACCAGCCCGATCCAGTTGGCCGCCTTCATTCCGATTCCCTCGAAAACCGGATCGTCGGGCGAGAACGAAGCCAACGAGAGCAGCACGATGGCCGCCGCCAGGAGGAACACGACTCCGATCATCTCGTGCTGGCGCTCACGGATGACGCTGTGTGCTGGGGATCCTTTTTTCTTGTTTCGGCCCATGGCACCCTTCCCGGAATAGAGGTGACACTCCGTATAGGAATATTGTAAAGGCGGTGTAGTAGCCTGTCAAAAAATTGGCCACATTATCCTACATACACCCACACAAACGTATGGCAGTTTTTGTTCTTACTTTTCGAGGGTTTTCTTGAGGCGGTCCAGGCGACTCGGCTCCATGCGTACCAGAATCGTCCTTCCTTTGGCTACCGAAACCAGGCCCGGAGGGGCGCCCCTGATGGGGTGGACGTTTTTGGCCTGGGTGTAGGTCACCTCCACCTTGGCGTCTTTTTTCTGGCCGGAGGAATCGGCCGCCAGGGTGGCGGCGTCGAGGAGGGTTTGCTCGTCGGCTGCTTCGCCGCGTTTTAGCGGCACCACCACGTGGGCGCCGGCGGTGTCTCGGGCGTGCAGCCACAGATCGGATCCCCGGGCGACCTTGAAGGTCAGCTCGTTGTTGTCGCGGCCGCTGCGGCCCACCAGGATGCGCAGGCCTTTGGCCGAGCGGTAGACCTTGTAGGGCAGCCGGCGTTGGGGTTTCTTTTTTTTCTTCGTTTGCGGGCGGGCGATGCCGGCGTGGGTGAGTTGTTCCTCCAGTTCGTTCAGTTCATCCAGGGATGCGGCCTTGGTGATGCGGGCGGTCAGATCAACGACGGCTTCGAGTTCTTTTTGCGACTGCCGCATTCTTTCTTCGATCTTGGGGCGGGCGGCGGCCAGGCGCTTGCCGCGGGCGAAAAGGCGTTTCATGTTTTCCTTGGCGTCCAGCGCGGGATCCAGATCAACCGTTATCGGCTCCCCGCCGGGATCGAAAGGGTCCGGTAGGGCGATGCTCTTCTGGCCTTTCTTCACCTTTTTGAGGTTCACCTTCAAGGCTTCGCCCTGGCGCGAGAGGCTCCCGGCCCCGCTGGTCTTGTCCAGGTCGTCCTGCATCTTGGAAAGCAGGCGTTCGAGACGTTTCTTTTCCCTGGCGACCAGGCGGGCCAGTTCCTTCTGCAGATCGCCAATCTCCGATTCCCGGTAGTGGGCCTCAACCGCGCGGTTGGCCGCAAGTTCGTGCGGGTCCGGGGCCGGAAAGCGCGAAGCCGACGTCCGGGTGCGCGGGGATTTTTCCGGGCGGTAGGGTTTGCCGTCGGACGCCCGGCCGATCAGTGCGAACAGCACCTGTTCCCGGTCGTCGAGCAGCAGCAGCCGGCCCCGGCGGCCGAACAGCTCCGCCAGCAGGATCCGGCCGGGAAAGATCAGGCGGACAACCCGCTCGTTTTCATCCTTGGAGATGCCTTGAAGAATCCGGCCCTCGATTTCCCTCCGGCACTTCATCACCCAGGCGGGCGGCGTGCGCGGGGCCGGGCGCTTTTCGGCGATCAGGTGCAGGCGGGTTCTCGACGGGGTCAGGTCGATCAGCAGAGCGCGCCGGTCCAGCACCAGCTGGCAGGTCCGCGGCGACGGGGCGTTCAGCTTGCGCAGCCGGACATGTCCCAGGCAAGCCGAGAGTTCAAAGACGACGTCTTCGAGCTCCTGGCTGTTCAGACTCATTTAGACGGGGGTGCAGAAGGGCCACATCAGGGGGCAGCGCAGGCCTTCGCAGCAGTTGTTGCTCATGGGGTCGCAGGTTTCCCCCTCCTCGTGGCAGCCGGTCTCGCACTGGCAGTT
>Ga0272442_10000830_pt1 | contig 48330 bp, 37 predicted proteins | sample SSMForm2O_FD_200262 | JGI IMG/M metagenome (GOLD analysis project Ga0272442, IMG submission 200262) | Marine sediment archaeal communities from Little Sippewissett salt marsh, Falmouth, MA, United States - SSM-Form-2O | ecosystem: Environmental > Aquatic > Marine > Wetlands > Sediment ... | reverse complement strand
GAAGACATTGTACAGGAGAGCCTATTAGAAATGGTGAGAATTCTTGGTAAATTAGAGAAAGCGGATCGATTTTGGCCCTGGATATATGGGATTGTCCACAACAAATTACGTAACTGTTGGCGCAGAGAAAAGATACGTAAAACGGTGCCGCTGGGAAACGTCTCGGATGAAATGCATTCACAAAATTCTTCAGGGAACCAGGAAGGTCTGGAACATCTGTTGAGAGAGGAACTTCAACAGATAGTTTTTGCCGCGATGCGAGAGTTAAAACCCCGACACCGAGAGGTTATGGGGCTGCGCTGCTATGAAAATATGAAATACGCACAGATAGCGGAAGTAATGGGGTGTAGCGAATTTAGTGCCAGGATGCTATTTTTGAGGGCCAAGAACAGCCTGCGGAAACACCTTACCCGCCGGGGCATCAGTAAAGGAGGGGTACTGATGGCTCTGATTTTGTTTGGAAAGATGACCTCTCAAAGTCCGGCGACAGCGGCACAGATTTCCGTAACGGCGTCGAGTTTAAAGATCGGGGTTACGGCTAGCCTGGTGGGAGCGGCGGCGAGCAAGACGGGCGTGTTAACACTGGCTGGTGCGATAGCCATAGGCGCGGCAGTACTTCCCAGCGTATCGGAAAAATTGGGGGGGGCAAGAGGGCCTAAACAGGTCAAAGGATCCGTGCCCGTTATCTGTCCGCTCCCTAAAGACAAGGAAGGTAACGAGGAGTGCTGGTATTACTACCCGGAAGGGCCGGATGGTCCGGTGATGATGAGAAAGCAGATATGGGGCGATAGTGGTAGGCCGCTGTATTGCCCATGGATCCAAAGTGAGGGGGTAAACTATCTCTATGATGAAAGTCAGCGGACTGTTTATCTTACCAATCATCGGATTTGGCAGCAGGATCTGTCGGTAACCCGGTTGCCGACCGACGGGCGAGAATTGCTTGATTTTCTCGCTTTGGTGGAGGGCAGACAGACGCAGATTGAACGAGTAGAGGTATGCAAAAGGTGTAAGTGGTTATGGGTGATTGCGTCTCGCAACACGGGAGACAATATTTTCCACACGCAGGTCAGATATCACCCCAATTTACTCAAAGAACAATATTTTCAATACAATGGTACCAATGGGATAAACAGGATTGATAAGAGGGATGAAATGCATATAAGGGGCTGGAGCTGTTTCTTGGTTTCGGGCCAGCTCGCTGGAAGAAAGGTATCCGGGAAGGGAATAACGCCCTTTACCTACGAGGGTTATCAAAAGCAAAGGCCTTGGCTGAAATTGCAAATAGCAGAAAGTGTCGTGGGAGCCGGAGAGCGCCAGATTACTCACAGCCAAAATAAGGTGCAAATTTCCTTTGCCGGAGGTCAAAGTCCTGTAGTTTACAACCGGGATACTTTCTTCCGCGGGCTCCCCCGGAACTGGATGGGACTGCATACCATTGATACGGTCCGGCGGGATGCGGCCCTGAAAAAATTATGGTTCGAGACCCAACCATCATCTAATGACAACAAGGTGGAAGTTATAATTAAAGGTAAAAAAACCACACTTGTTTATACCATTGATATGATCAGGGATGTTATCGACAGAATCAGTTTTTTTGCTAATGACATTGACTCTGCCGGGCCGACAGGACACCCGCGGCTCGGCAGAGATGTGGGGTTCCTGGAATTTTCTTATTTAGACGAAGCGGAATCAAATCAACAAGACTTCAACGAGCCGAATATAACCGGTTATGCCTGCACGTCACAAACGTCGGGGATATCGTGGTTGTTGAAGTTGGTCGAAAATGATTGATTTACTTGCATTTCAGTTTATGCGTACAAATTGAAGGAACTGTTAGGAAAGAGAAAAATGGGTAAAGGCAAAAATTTAATATTTTTGCTATTTGCAATAACATTTGCAGTGAGTTCCTCTTTATTGGGGGCCACCATTTATGTGGATGATGATGCTCCCAGCGACCCCTGTCACGGCAATTCCGACTTCAGCGACCCGCTGGAAGATGGTTCAACAGAACATCCCTTTGATGCTATCCAGGAGGCGATCGGTGTCAGTGATAACTGCGATACCGTTATTGTTTTAAGCGGTATATATACTGGTACTGGCAATCGTGATATTAATTATGCAGGCAGAGCTATAACTGTACGCAGCAGCGATCCGAACGATTCGGCCGTAGTCGCGGCAACAGTGATTAACTGCCAGGGCTGTGCCAGCGAACCACACCGGGGATTCGACTTCTACAATGCTGAGGGACCGGATTCTATTTTGGATGGATTAACGATTAAAAATGGATATGGTCCAAGTATGGAACTGGGTAGCTTTGGATGGCGCTCGGTAGGGGGAGCTATCCGCTGTTATGATACAAGTCCTACTATTAGACGATGCCGAATTGAGAATAACGTAGTGGGAGGTTATGGAGGTGGTTTATTTTGCGTGGGAGGTTATTGTAATACGATCATAGAACACTGCATTATAACCAGCAATTCATCTAATAATGCAGGAGGGGGGATAATGTGTTGGTATGGTGAAGAAGTAATTCGTCATTGTGTGATTGTGGGAAATACATCCGGTGAGTACGGGGGAGGTCTGCACACATATCGTAATCCTTGTCATGTTACTTTAAGTAATAGTATATTATGGGATAATTATTCGCTGTTAGATGAGTTACAAATTGGTGTTACGAGTACTGTTTATCCGTCTGAACTTACGGTTTCTTACTGTGATATTCAGGGCGGACAAGCGGAAGTGTTTGTGCAGTCGGGCTGTACCTTAAATTGGGGACCGGGAAATATTGATGCTGAGCCATATTTTGCTGACACCGGTAATGGTGATTATCATTTGAAGTCGCAGGCGGGAAGATGGGACCCCTTAAGCTCAAACTGGGTAGAAGATACCGTGACAAGTCCATGTGTGGACGCCGGCGATCCCTGCAGTGATATTGGCGATGAGCCGGAGAAGAACGGCGGCAGAATCAATATGGGTGCTTATGGAGGAACAATTCAGGCCAGTAAAAGCCTGGGCTATTATATATGGCATGTTGATACCGTAAGCGGGGATGATAATAATAATGGGTTCAGTAGGGATACAGCCTTTGCGACCATTCAAAAAGGGATCAACACAGCGGAAAATTCTGATGTGGTAATGGTCTGGCCTGGTGTTTATTTGGAGAACCTGGATTTTGCGGGAAAGGCCATCACCTTACGAAGTGCCGCCGATGCAGCCGTCCTCCAGAGTCCCAACGGCGGCGTAGCTGTGCTGTTTCATTCTAATGAAGATGCCAACAGTGTTTTGAAAAACTTTGTAATCCAAAACAGTTATACGGGAATTTTTATTATTGCCTCAGAACCTACTATTGAATACATAACCCTGGTAAATAATGAAACCGGCATTACCGGTTTCGATATGCCACAAAGTCATATCAGCAATTGCATTTTCTGGAATAACAGTTATGCGGACCTAATAGATTGTGAGGCCGCCTATAGCTGTGTTCAGGACGGAGACCCGGGGCCAGGCAATATTTCTATTGATCCGATGTTTGCCGATCCGTGTGCAGGGGATTACCATCTGGTTTCGGAGCTGGGCAGATTTGTGCCGGTTGATTCCGGTCAGTTCGGTAATCGGGATGGAGTCTGGGTCAGAGATGATAATACCAGCCCCTGCGTAGACACCGGTGATCCAGGGGTAAATCCTTCGGGAGAACTGATGCCCAATGGAGGCCGCGTCAATGTGGGCGCTTATGGGGGGACGCCCTATGCCAGCCAGAGCGCATGGCCACTAAAGGCAGATATCAACTACGACGGCACAGTAAATCTGGTTGATTTTGCGGCTCTGTCAGAGGAATGGCTGTTAGGTTTGCCCTGGGCTCAATAATCTGCCTAAATCTTGGCCATCTATATAATTACCTTTCTGAAAAAACGTCTAATTTTTTTATACAGGCAATCACTACATACTCTCAGGTCCATGCTGATGGCCTTACAGCAAATTGCTTGACAAAACTCAGCTTTTCTGATATAAAATATCTGTTTTTCGTAGTTCAGCCAACGTTAATATAGCCATTCGCAACTTTTATATCTATCAGTACTTACAGGACATATCATGGGTTGGATCCGAAAAGGATATACTCTCTTAGAATTGCTCACGGTTCTATCCATTATCTCAATCTTGTTAGCTATTTTGCTGCCGACCATGGCCAAGGTACGGGCTACAGCCCGGGACATGATATCAAAAACAAATCAGCAAAAAATTGTTAGGGCTTTGAATACTTATGAGGGAGATTACTATCGCTATCCGCCGTCGGTGGCTGTTATCAAACAGCCGGGTCTGGATATTTTAACGACCTGGATGGCGCCGATGACTCTGGTCGGTCATGGTAAAGTCGCCGGTGGAAGCCATCGGGCCCTGAGTGAATATTTAAGAAATTATATAGATGACCCATTAATAATTCATTGCCCTAATGCCCCTGAAGCACCCTCATGTTTAAAGCAGGTCTGGGCTGAAGGTGATGAATTTAATCATCATGCTACAGACTACAGCCTTGATCCTTTCATTGGAACCTACTGTCTATTGTGGAATTACATAGGTTATACCGCCAAAGGTCCCTTTCGGGGGCCGCGCAGACAGCTTCGGGAAAATGGTTATAGCAGCATTTTGGTTTGTGACTACATCGGTTACCGCTATAAAAACCCCATCGGATACTATAGCTGCGAAAAACTCAAAGGGGCAACTGTAAGAAAAGAAGCTGATCCTACAGATACTGATCTATGGTCATTGATGGAAAAAAAAGAAGTTTATGGGCTAGACCAAATACAAAACAGCTTCAATTGCGGCCATATCGACGGACATGTTAGCGAATTTACCGCAAAAAAAACCACGCTAATGCAAATCTCGCTGTCATCTGATGGCAGTATTCCGTGGCCCAGTTCGCCTGCCGGGCCAGGTGAATTTTACCTTCCCCGTAGGTTCTAATAATGCCTCGATTTTATAAAACATTCCCTTTTCCTCTTGATCGGTAAATGTAAAGGGCGGAAGAAAAATGTGCCACCTGGCACTACAAAAGTGTACCACCTAGGCCCATGAAATATCCCCGATCATCGGGGACGTCAAGATGCTATTGCTCTGGTTTTTTATCAAATTTTGACTGGCCATCACCTCATTTCGGCTTGATTTTAACCTTTTTCCCGTGACGACGAACACTTTCCTTGAACCGATAGCTTTCCCCGTTCATCTCCGGGATATGGACTCGATGGGAGCGATCCAGCAGCGGACCGGGCGGCGCGCTTGCGGTCGTTTTCATTCAGATGCACTTTACGCAGGCGAATGTGCAGTGGGGTGACTTCGATCATTTCGTCGAATTCAATATACTCCAAAGCGCCTTCCAGCGTGATTTGCCTAGAGGCCTTGAGTATAACGGTCGCTTCCTTTGTTGCCGAGCGAACATTCGTCAGGTTCTTACGCCGTACTACGTTTACAGAGATGTCATTATCCTTGCAATGCTCCCCGACGACTTGTCCTTCGTAAACTTCGTCGTTCGGTTCGACAAACATGACGCCGCGGTCGGCAAATTGTCGCAACGCGTAGGTGGTGACGCGGCCGGACTGCGTGGCGATCATCACACCGTTGGTACGGCCGCTTATCTCGCCGCGATAGGATCCGTAGGAGTCGAAGCTGTGATGCATGATGACCTGCCCAGCCGTTGCGGTCAGTATGCGGCTACGCAGACCGATCAGTCCGCGCGCGGGAATGGTGAACTCGATTTGTGTTCTGGAATCGGCTGTGTTCATGTGGACTATCTGGGCGCGACGCTCGCCGACAAGTTGCATAACGGCCCCAACGGCACCGGTAAATACGTCGATTACGAGCCGTTCTATCGGCTCAAGCAGTTTACCATGCTGGTCGTTATGAAGGACTACCTCCGGCTTACCGACGGTAAACTCGTAACCTTCACGTCGCATGTTCTCCAGCAGGATGCCCAAATGCAACAGGCCGCGTCCCCAGACAACGAAATACTCTGTATGATCCTCGACGCGAAGTGCAACATTGGACTGCAGCTCTTTATTAAGGCGTTCACGTAGCTGACTGTTGGTGACGTATTTGCCGTCGGCTCCGGCGAAAGGTGAATCATTGACCCGAAGCGTCATCCGCATAGTGGGCTCATCGATAGGAACGGCGGGCAGGGGTATAGGTTGGTCCGGATCGGCCAGGGTGTCACCTATATCGACCTTCTCGAGGCCGACAACAGCGTAGAGGTCACCAACTTCCACCCGGTTTACTTCGACGCGTCCGAGTCCGCGAAAACAAAACAGTTGTCCAATGCGGCGAACAGTTTGGTTGCCCTGACGGTCGATAACGGCTACGTTTTTGCCCGACTCCAATGTCCCAGCGAAGACTCGCCCGATCCCGATCCGTCCGACATAGTCATTGTAGTCCAACGTCGTAATCAAAGCCTGGAGAGGGGCATCGCCATCGAGATCAGGTACCGGCACGTGGGTGATGATCGCATCGAACAACTCGTGGATGTCACCACTGCCACCTCTTTGGGCGACTTCCAGATCGGCCGTGGCCCAGCCCGCCCGGCTTGAGGCATAAATAACGGGGAAGTTCATTGCAAGGTCCTCAGCGGATAATTCCACCAGGAGGTCGAAGACCTCTTCGTAAACCTTATCGGGATGAGCGTCATTGCGGTCCATCTTGTTGATGACAACCAGTGGCTTGAGCCCTTCGCCGAGCGCTTTGCTCAGCACATAGTGTGTTTGGGGCATAACACCCTCGGCTGCATCGACCAGCAGCAGCACCCCATCGACCATTCTCAATACCCGCTCGACTTCGCCGGAGAAATCCGCGTGGCCAGGTGTGTCGACAATGTTGATGTGGTAGTCGGCACCGTTTCGGTCGGTGTAGTCTATCGCACAGTTCTTGGAGAGGATGGTGATGCCCCGTTCCCGTTCCAGGGGGTTTGAGTCGAGGATGCACTGGCCGATCAGCTCGCCTTGGCGGAACTGGCCGCTCTGGCGAAGCAACTGGTCCACCAAGGTGGTTTTGCCATGATCTACGTGGGCAATGATGGCTACGTTGCGGATATTCTTTCGTTGCATGGGATTTCCTGGATGTCCCGGTGATATCCGGGAGGAAGGTCTGGTAGTATCGCATCCCCGCGAGCGGCGGGGGTAGATGGCAGCAGACAGCTACGCCGACAGCCAAGGCCAGTTGACGGCGTGCACGGCCCGAAGGATTTTGGCTATCAACCAGCCGAGAGGACAAACTTCATTTCTCACATTTTGACTCATAATGAATCCATCATTATATAGCCTTCTGGCTCTAATGCAAACATTTTCGCGGTGAAGTAAATGTGGAATGTGAATATTCCTGCGCGACAAAACGCGAAAAACGCACTCTGGTAAACCCTGATAAATACAGCGGGCGATGAGAATCGAACTCACATGACCAGCTTGGAAGGCTGGGGCTTTACCATTAAGCTACGCCCGCTAAGGTTTATACATGGGACAAAGCCAAATATAAAAATAGTCTTATAACAGAATCGGCATGATCTCGTCAAGGGGGTAAATAAAATAGGAGTTGGGAGGCAGGAATTAAGGATATCCGGCAGGTTCCTATTTCCACTTTCTGATTTCGCGGGTGATGTCGCGTTTTGCCTGTTGCTCTTTGAGCTGGGAGCGTTTGTCGGAGCGGCTCTTGCCGCGGGCCAGGGCGATCTCGACCTTGGCCCGGCCGCGGTGGAAATATATCCGCAAGGGTACCATGGTCAGGCCCTTCTGGATGAGTTTGGCCTCGATTTTATGCAGTTGGCGTTTATGAACGAGGAGCTTGCGGGTACGGAGGGGGTCGTGATTGTCCAGATGAGCATGGTCATAGGGTGAAATGGTGCAGCCGAGAAGATAGAGTTCACCATCACGGATGCGACAGAAAGACTCTTCCAGGGAGGCCTTGCCCTGACGGAGGCTCTTGACCTCGGTGCCTACCAGTACCAGGCCGGCTTCGAGTTTTTCCAATAGATGAAAGTTGAACCGGGCCTTTTTATTGGTTATCTGGGGACTATGCCCGGGGGTGGAAGCAGAAGATCCGGATTGTTTTTCCTTTTTTGCCATAATAGACGCCAGCGTCACAGGTTCAAAGAGTTCACGATATTTGTTAAAATTAAGGTTTTGTTGTATATATTGACTTCCAAAGATTGATCTTATCAAAAATCTCTTTCGTTCAAACTAAAACAGCATATCATAGACAAGCAATAATGACCAGTACACAGGAAAAAAAATGGCGTCTGGTACGGGCCCGGCTGGGACGACACCCGATCTGGTGTGCCTGGCAGGTGACGTATCGCTGTAATTACCGATGTCGTTTCTGCCCATATTGGCATGACGAGATGGGCAAACAGCCGGAACAGACGGTCGAGCAGTTCGAATATGGGGCCCGGAAACTGGGCAGTTGGGGGACGATGCTGATTTCCCTGGCCGGGGGTGAGCCATTTCTCCGTGATGATATCGTGGATGTCGTGGAGGTGGTAGGGAAATGGCATATTCCCCTGATTACCACCAATGGGAGTCGAGCCGATAAGCATCTGGCTAGGGAGCTTTACCGAGCGGGATTGTGGGGGCTGTCGGTGAGCATCGATTATGCCCAAGCCGAGCTGCATGACCAGGCCCGGGGTGTGCAGGGAGCTTTTGAAAGGGCTGTGCAAAGTCTGGAAATTTTTTCCCAGGCTCGTCAATATCCATGGCAGCGGGTAAATATAATGTGTGTGCTGATGGACGATAACCTCGATCAGGTGGAACCTCTGATTCAACTGGCAGCAAAATATGATGCAAATTTCATGATTCAACCCTACTGCCAGGAAAAAACCGGAAGTACGAAATATCTTCAAGACGGGAATAACGGGGTAAGTGGGCATCTGCTGAGCTTGCGCAGTAAATATCCCAATTTTCTAAGCAATCCAATTTTTCTGCAGAATTTTGATGTGTATTTGAACGGCGGCGTGCCGAACTGCGGGGCGGGAAAAGCTTTCTTTAATATAGACAGTACCGGAGATATTGCAATTTGCGTCGAAAGAAGAGAGCGACCCAGCGCGAATTTGTATCGGGATGATCATGTTACCATAGGCAGAAAATTACGTGAGGATAGTCGGGGCAATAGCTGCCGTGACTGTTGGTATAACTGCCGGGGTGAGGTCGAAAGCCTATATACGCTGAAAGGATTGTGGGCTAATCTGCCTATCCTGCTGGGGAATCAGAGTTGAGGGAAGATAGTTTTTCGGCGAGCATCTTGGCGTAGCTGGTGGGTATGTGGGGATGTTGGTCCAGATCCAGTTTTTTCAGGACAGTGGTAATCTCTGCTTCGCCGGGGCCTTCGATTTCGATGAAACTGCCCAGTTGGTCCACTTCATCCAGGCACACCAGGCAGGGTTCGATCTGGGCAGTCTGTCTTTTTTTCTTTACGCTCATGATGGTTTTATAGCCCAATAGTTCCAGTAAGCGCCGGGCTTTTTGGAGGTCATCGATTTCCAGTTCGATTTCCTCCCGCTTTTTGAAGGGGCCCGGCTGTCGGGGGCCTTTGAAGCACAAGATTGTGCTGGAGCTTTGGGGGCTCGTTTGACGGCGTATGCGCAGGCCACGGTCAGATTTAAGCAGAGACCGGTCATCAGTATCGAAAAACTGGTCTTCCTGATCTATTTCTTCACATAGAGCAAATCCCAGTCTGCTAAGGAGCTGCCGATAGGGTTCCAGATTATCAACCTTGACCTTTGCCTCAATTTCCAAAGACATGAGGTGATTCCTTATCTCATTAAAACCGTTTATTGATGGTATTCAGACATTATAAATCAGATTGGCCGAGAGTCAATTGACACTTGAGGGATGAATAACTAAAATCTCTACCATGAATGAAAAGCCCATAGATCTGGTTATGTCGCGGGAGGAGGTCCGCAACTGTGACCGAATAGCCATAGAACGTTTTGAAATTAACGGGCTGGTCCTGATGGAAAATGCCGGCTCGGCGGCGGCGAGCCTGATCCTTTCACTGCTGAAAGATGCTTCATCGGGGGTTTGTATTGTAGCAGGGGTGGGTAACAATGCCGGGGATGGATTTGTGGTAGCCCGCCATTTATACAATGCAAAAATCGATGTTGAGGTTCTGCTGTGCCCGGAGCGGGATCGTTTCAAAGGGGACGCGCTGGCGAATCTGCGTATCATAGAACATATGCGCATACCGATAGTCGCTCTGGAAGGCAAATCTCCCGAAGAAGTTAAGGAGTTGATATTATCACATGGGCAAAGGGCGGAGATTGTGGTGGATGCTCTGCTGGGGACGGGGACATCCGGGGCGCCGCGGGAGCCGATTCGTTCGGCTATCGAAGCGATAAACACCCTGGACAAAACAGTGGTTGCTTTGGACATTCCGTCCGGTCTGGACTGCGATACGGGTGAGCCGCTGGAATCGGCAGTGCGGGCTGATCATACGATTACCTTTGCGGCAATGAAAAAAGGCTTCTTAAATCCCGCTGCGGCTGCATATACGGGCAAGGTGAGAGTGGCATCTATAGGGATAGAAGCCGGATTTCTGAGGTAGTAAACAGCTAGTATGGCAGAACAGGGCAAGCTCAGGCACCAGCCACTGTAAGACAAGTGATTTATGGTACTTGGGGGCATTTGACAGTTTTTCATATCCAGCAAGCAACCCAACGAAGTGGATTTATTTATAAGATACAGTTGTGATATATTAGCATATTACTCGCTGCAATAAGAAAAAAACGAATCACGTACAATTTTAGAGGAATTGGCTTGACGGGTCTTTTAGAGTCTGATAATATCAAGTTAATAAAGGATTATGCCGGTGGCAAGGACGTGACACCTATCTGCGAGCCCCCGGTTTTTTTTTGTCGACGCTATCGTCAAAAGTTCAAGTATTCTGCAGTTCTATCTGCAAAACGAAGGTTTTATTGTTGCGTTATGTCTTTTGACGGTATGTTTATTTTTTTAGTAAGGAGACAAAACCAATTCAGAGGGTTCCAACTCAAACACCAATGTCAATTTACTTGAGATAGGTATCTAAAACAAGTTGGGAACGCAAATTAAACATTCATGTCCAGAAGAATTGATTTTGCTCCGGTTGATGGAGACGAGAGATGGAAGCAGAGCTTAACGGTACAGTTTTTCAATTGTTATTAGCTGAATGGTCTGGATTTGGCGACGATCCAGGAAGGGTATTTCCCGATTTACAAAATGCTGATATAGACCACTTGGTTGATTGCTTAGAAGAAACTATTCAAAGAGCCCGGCTTATCAGGCAAATCATATAAAGTTCACGCCTAACTTTAACGTTAGGTACTTAATTGCGCCGCGAATCCCTTTAAAAATGCGAAATTTTAAAAGCATTTTCGCAAAATTCGGCGGTGAAGTTGCATTTCATTTTTGGGAAATATTTTTAACTTTTGGCATTAAAAGGGATTTTTGCGCCTAAATTCCGTAATCGCTCCAGCGGGAATCGACACGGTTTTTGATCTCGTCAGGCATTTCTATTTTGGGCGGCCAAGATCGTAAGGTTCCTTCGCCGGCGCATTTGCGGGTGGCGTCGATACCCATCTTACTACCGGCACATAGGTAGGGAGCGGCGTGGTCGAGGGCATCAACCGGGCCGTCCACGAGACAGCAATCGCGGCGGGGATCCACATGGGCTCCAACATAAAAAAGAACCTCGTCAGTGTTTTGAACGTCCACGTCTTCGTCCACAACGATGATAAACTTGCTGAACATTAACTGCCCCATGCCCCAGATGGCGTGCATGACCTTGCGGGCGTGGTAAGGGTATTCCTTTTTAATGCTGACGAAACAAAAGTTGTGAAAGACGCCGTAAACGGGCAGATGATAATCAACCACTTCCGGCAAAAACATCTGAACGGCAGGCAGGAATATTCTTTCGGTAGCCAGGCCCATATAAAAATCTTCCATAGGAGGTATGCCGACGATGGTGGCGGGGTAGATGGCGTTTTTACGCATGGTGATTGCCGTCACAGTAAAGCGGGGGTACATCTCGGGCATACTGTAATAGCCGGTATGGTCACCGAAAGGGCCTTCCTCAACCAGGTCTTGAGGGTCGGCGTAACCTTCTATTACAATTTCAGCCTCGGCGGGGACTTCCATATCGATACTGATGCAGGGAACCATTTCTACGGCCTTTTGGCGGAGGAAGCCAGCGAAAACTATCTCATCCATACCGGGTGGTAAAGGTGCTGAGGCTGCATAGGCCAGGGCGGGATCGCCGCCAAAGACCAAGGCGATGGGCATTTTTTGCCGGGACTTTTCATAGCCGCGTGCGTGAGCGGCGCCGTCGTGATGAATCTGCCAGTGCATGGCGCAGGTGTGGGAATCAAGTTTTTGCACCCGATACATACCGACATTACGTTTGCCGGTATTAATGTCTTTGCTGTAAACGCCGGCGAAAGTGACATAAGGGCCGCCGTCGAGGGGCCAACATTTTAGGATGGGCAAAAGATCCAGGGAGGCATCTTTATCTTTATAAATAATCTCCTGACAGGGGGCGTTTTTGACAGATTTGGGAGCGAAGCCGGCCAACTGAGCCAGTTCCGGGAGTTTTTTTAATTTGTCCATCAGGCTTGCCGGTGCCTCAGGCTTCAACATGACCTTGATCCGCTGGGCGATTTCGGAAAAGTCCTGCACCCCCAGGGCCAGACACATACGCTGGCGGCTGCCCAGGGTGTTAATCAATACGGGCAGTTCGGAGCCCTTGACTTTTTCGAATAAAAGGGCCTTACCACCATGGGGAGATTTCATGACCCGATCGGCAATCTCGGTTATCTCCAGTTCCGGATCGACCGGGATCGATATCCGTATTAATTGACCGACATTTTCTAATTTATTCAGAAAAGCATTTAAATCCTGATAAGCCATTCACGTCTCCGGTTTATTTTTTCAAACGGAAAAGACGAACTTCGTGAGATACGTTGGGACGGACGGCTTCGGCGTAAACCCAGATTTCGTCGTTTACGGACAGCCAGTCGGAGTAGCGTAACGTATAGAAATGATCACTGGGGGTGGAGCTCATGATAAGAGGGGAATCCGGCGTCAGGTCGATGAGGTGTTGCAGGTCGAAAGTGAAAGCCAGACCGGTGGTGACGTTATAGACCGGATCGTACCAGCTTACATGGGAGCCTTCATAGACAAACAGATAACCGAATTTCAGGGGCAAGACGGAGGCGGGACGAACAAAAAAATCGTGCCAGCCGTTCAAATTCAGGAGAGGTTCGTAAGGGTTGCCCACCGGGGTGAACTTTTCGCCGTCTTCACTTTGAAAATGAAAGATACGCTCGTTGCGGCGGACGTAGCCAATGACGTAACAGTGATAGCGGTTCTCGGCGTAAATAATAACAGGGTCTTTGTATTCTTTCACAATAACGTCGCGTTCATAGGTTTTGGGCAGGGGCTCGATGACGGATTTGGCGGTATTGGGGATGAACTTGGTGGGATCCTCGGCGTCGTCGAACTTGATAATGCACCATTTGTTATCCTTCCAGGGACCGCAGGCGTAGAGTTTGAACTTACCGGTGTGCGGATCGATAAGCATGGCGGGCCGTTCGAAACCGTTAATAGGAACGTCCTGTCTTTTTATGCTGTGGACCTTGGTGAAATTGATTCCGTCGGGACTGCGAAGGATACGTATTTCATAGCCGCGCAGTCCCCGGGGGGCATCGGCGGTACGCATACGACAAGCCAGCCAGAAAGTGCCCTTTTTATCGCGTACCACAGAAGGGGCACCGGCCCACCATTCCGGAGCATTTTTATCCGGTTCTAATATTACTTTATATTCCTGAAACTTTTGGGGAATATTGCCGAAGTAGCCTTTGATTTCAGGAGTCACGAGATTGTTGCTGCAGGTTTCAGCGGGGCAGAGGGAGTAAATCAGCAGGCAAGGTAATATAAATAACAAATTAGAGAGATGAAATTTATTCATTTTTACTCCTTCGAATAAAATTGTGGAAGATAATAACACAACGATACGCATACATATATTATTTTGCCTTTGTGGAGCATAAGAGCAAGGATTTTTTATGTTCGGGTTAAAGTTAATTACGGATAGATTTTGCCCATCATGCGGGGGAAGGCTATAGTTTCGCGTATGTGTTTGATTCCGGCCAGCCAGGCCACGGTGCGTTCTATGCCGAGACCGAAACCGCCGTGTGGGACGGAACCGTACTTACGCAGGTCCAGATACCAGTGATAATCTTCTTCGTTTAGATTTTCGGCCTGGATGCGATTTAATAAGTCATCATAATTATCCTCCCGCATGGAACCACCGATGATCTCGCCGTAACCCTGGGGGGCCAGGCAGTCGAAGTTCAAGACCACACGGGGGTCGGCGGGGTCGGGCTTCATATAAAAGGCCTTGGCCTGTTTGGGATAGCGATGGACAAAGACAGGACGCTCATGCAATTCAGAGATAATGGTCTCGTCCGAACCGCCCAAATCCTTGCCCCAGTTAAATCCGGCGGCCAACTCCATATGATGAGGGATATTGCTTATCTGTTCTTTCAGCTCGGAGATTTCTTCCTGGGCGAGTTGTATTTGTTGGGACAGCTTATCCTTCTGCCACTGTTTTTTGGCGGAGTCCTGTTCGGTGGTCCACTGTGTAATACTGTTTTCAAGTTCGCTGACTTTCCTTTGCTTATCGTCTAACTGTTTTTGCAGGTGCTCTTTGGCAAGGTCGCTATGGAGCAGATCCACCGATTCGGAATAGCTCAACCGGGCAAAGGGAAGTTGTATTTTTTCCAGGGGAGCGATATCTCGTTCCAGAATTTCCAGTTCCGCCCGGCGGTCATTCAGCACGGCCTGTACAACGGCATAAATAAACTGCTCTGCCACTTCCAGGAGGCCGTCCAGGTCGATATAGGCTATTTCCGGCTCGACCATCCAGAATTCGGTGAGGTGGCGGCGGGTTTTACTTTTTTCGGCCCGGAAGGTGGGGCCGAAGCAATAAACCCGGCCGTGACTTAAGGCGGCGGCTTCGAGATATAATTGCCCGGTTTGGGCCAAGGCCACTTCTTCTCCGAAATAGTCCACGTTGAAGAGCGTTTGGCTTTCTTCACCGGCGGCGGGGGCGAAGATCGGGGTGTCGATCAGGATAAAACCGTTGCTATTAAAAAAGTTTCTTACGGCCTCGATAACGGTATGACGAATACGAGCCAGAGCCCACTGCTTCCGCGAACGCAGATGCAGATGACGATGTTTCATCACAAAGTCGATGCCGTGTGATTTAGGGGTAATCGGGTAATCGGCGGTTGGGTGGATGATTGTGATGTCATTGATGGCCAGTTCATAGCCGCCCACACTGCGAGGCTCAGCACGTACAAGGCCGGTAACGATTAAGGACGATTCCTGGCCAAGATGTTTGACCTGATCGAATAGCTCAAGCTGGTCGTCTTTTTTTTCCAGAATGCCCTGGCACATACCGCTGCCGTCGCGGATGATCAGAAACTGCACCTTACCCGAAGCACGGGCATTATATAACCACCCATTGATAGCGATCTCTTGACCAACATGGTTTTTCATGTCAGAGATACGAATTGTTTTGTCGGAGTTAGACATAAGATTAAAATTCCTGGAGTAGTGTCAGTAATTTTCGATCGAGTTTGTGGCCGTGGAAGTCTTCGTATTGAATGTCCTGGCGGCCGGAATCCACGATCCCGAACGGACCGCGGAGGTTCCAAAGGGCATAGCCGATATTATAACCGGTTAAAACTTCCAAAAGATCGCGGAACCAGGCAATAAACACTTTATACGAGGTTTTATTAAAACAGCCGCATTCGCCGCAGTGGACGCCCACACCTTGGCGGGCCAGATCGGCCCAACGGGCATAGTTGGCTTCCAGGCGTTGTCTGTCCCATTTGTGAGTCTTTTTTTCTTTGTCGGGCCAAACCGGAGTTGGGAATTTGTTTTCGCGATCGACCCAACTGGCCCGGTAATGAGTGACATAAATTGGATCATAGCCCCGGCAACTCTGGCCCACCTTGAGATCGATTAATTCGGGGACAGGGTCTCTGCCCACATTCAGACCGTCGATGATAATCAGACGCTGGGGATCGATTGTACGGATTTTTTTGGTAGTTGTGCGGACCACCCGTTGGTAATTCTCGAGGGTTGTTACAGGCTCATTAATTAAATCAAAACTCAGACGGGTAGAGGAGATACCTTTATAGCGCCGAGTGAAGAATTCCCAGTGGTAACAGAAGGCATCCAGGGCCTTTTGATCTTTCCAGAGATTAAAAGGTTCAAGATCAGCTCTGGATATGCAGAATCCGGGGCCCCGATGGAAGTTGAGACTGAGGTGCATATTATATTTTTGACCCAACTCAACAATTTTGTCGATTCTTTCAAAAGGCTTTTCATCGATCTTGAATACATCTTGTTTGTCGGTCCAAATGCGATAGCTCATGGGTAAGCGGAAAAAATCGAAACCCCAATCCCGGGCCCAGCGAAAATCATCCTCAAGAGGTTCACTGTTTCTGTTTTCGGTAAACAAGTATTGCAGATTAAATCCCCGCCAGCGGGGAAAGACTGTCTGAGCGGGTTTGTTATTTTGTTTTGGCTCTGCTGCAACTGCGGATGTTGTATTAAGTAGATTGAAACCCTTGGTACCAGCTAAGGTGGTCAGCGCCAGGGTATTTTTTATAAACCCCCTGCGGGAAATATCAGTCCTTTGCATAGCCTATCTCCTATCGCAGTTTTACTGTCATCACTAAGTGCACATCGAATCAATTAAGATAAGACTATAAGGGGCATCTTTTCTTATAAATCCAGCTTCTCGCGCAGGTAGGTGAGCAGTTGATCGCTGTTGATACGATTTTGTTCCATTGAATCGCGGTCGCGGACGGTTACGGTGCCGTCCTGGGCGGTATCACCATCGACGGTAATGCAGAAGGGAGTGCCGGCCTCATCCTGGCGGCGGTAGCGACGGCCGATGGCACTCTTTTCGTCGTAGAAACAGGTGAAATATTTGCGCAGTTCATTGTAAATATTACGTGCCTTTTCCGGCATACCGTCACGCTTGACCAGGGGGAAAACTGCTACCTTGACCGGGGCCAATGATGGATGGAAACGTAAGACGTTGCGTCGTTCGCCGCGGACTTCTTCCTCGGCGTAGGCGTCCACCAGAAAGGCCAATGTGCCCCGATCGGCGCCGGCGGAAGGCTCGATTACATAGGGTATATAACGCTGTTTTTTTTCATCATCGAAATAGCTCAATGGGCCCTTGTGCCATTCCTCAGATTCCTGAGCGAGGGTAGCCTTTTCGGTGTTGCGCTTATTTTCGAACCAGCTTGTCAGCGAGCGCATGCCGCGCTGATGCTGACGCAGGTCGTAATCGGTACGGTTGGCGATTCCCTCCAGTTCCTGCCAGTCACCGCTGCCGAAGGGGAATTTATATTCGACATCCACGCAGGCCTTGGCGTAATGAGCCAGCTCGTCGTCGGCATGTGCTCGGAAGCGGAGGTTCTCTGAACGGATACCCAGGTCTTTATACCAGCTCATACGTTGCTCTTTCCAGTGTTCCCACCAGTCGTCGTCCGTGCCGGGGGCACAGAAGAACTCAATTTCCATCTGTTCAAATTCACGGGTGCGAAAGATGAAAGCCTTGGTAGTAACCTCGTTACGGAAGCTTTTACCCATCTGGGCTATGCCAAAGGGAATTTTCAGCCGGGTGGTATTGAGCACGTTGCTAAAATTGGCAAAGATACCCTGGGCGGTTTCGGGACGCAGGTAAACAGTCATGGAATCGTCAGCATTCGCTCCCATTTTGGTCTCGAACATGAGTTTGAAGGGCATAGGTTCGGTAAATTGTCCCACACTCTGGCAGCTTGGGCAGACTTTATCGCTTAAATCAGTATGATCCTGAGTTTCGGTGTGACTGTGGTGGGTGGTTTCATCGCCCTCGGCGCCCTGGAGATGGTCCACGCGACTACGAGTATTACATTTTTTACATTCGGCAATCAGGTCGGCGAATTTGTCCACATGGCCCGAGGATTTCCAGACCATCGGGTGCATCAGTATGCTACAGTCCAGGCCCACCATGTCGTCCCGCATTTGCACTACGGACTTCCACCAGGCGTTCTTTACGTTCTTTTTGAGCTCCACTCCCAGCGGGCCATAATCGTAACAACTGGCCAGTCCTCCATAAATATCGCTGCTTTGAAAGATAAATCCACGTCTTTTGCACAGGGCTACCAACTCATCCAATTTTTTCAATGTTTCTGCCATATCTTTGCCTTTTTATAAAACTGTAAATCCAAGGGGAAATCCATATTATACGCATGGTTGCCGAGGCAACAAGGACCCTTTTTGGGCATATTTTAGCGGGGTGATCATATTTGTTGGAAGGATATTATTCCCCAAATGAAGCATCACGAGCTGTTTTATAATGTTAAACTGGTAATTTTAGGTGGAGTCGGCATATTGACTTGACAATTCGTATTTGAAGTTATTAAATAAGTTAAAGAGATTTCAAAGGCCCTTTTAGAGCAGGGAGGCTCTGGTATGCCCTATAATTTGTTCGATTTTTCAGATGACTTTCAAGGGTCTGAATCAGAGTCACTTCGGTTACCCTCCCTGCCCCGTCGTCATCGCGTTGTCGAGAGGCTTATGTCGGAAGCAATTCTCGATCCCCAGATTGCCAAATATCGAGACCGGGCCCAATATACCTTTTTCTGCGGGGAGGAGCCCCGCCAATTGGGAGGTTACGAGGGCCAACTTGAGGTGGTAGGTCGCTGTCTGGAATGGTTTGTATTTGATTGTGAGATCCCGGAATACGGCGAAACGCCGGGGCAGCATTGGTTTTCAAAGCACGAAAAAGAGCTTTCCGAAGAAGACCGGGTTGTAGCCGATGATTGTCTGAATTTCACCCTGAGCATATTCGAGATTACAGAAGTTTCACCGGGGGAAGGATTTACGGTGGTCGATCTGCTGCGACCACAATACAGCTACCGGATCAATGAACAGGTTGTCAGCGAAGAGACGCGCGAAGGGCAACTGTTACTTTCGCGGATTTTTCCTCAGCGGGAAGGTTATACCCTTTCCGGGATGGCGGTGCTTATGAATGAGACTGCTACCTCTGAGATTAAAAGATTTATCCTGGACGGTAGATTGAATCCGAAATTGATTCTGCCCACACTGGACGGGGTGGAACTGGAGAATCTTTTCGGCCGATCATTAAAAAACCTCAGCACTGCCGAAGAGATTACAGTTCTGGAAGGATTGCTGAGGAGATATTTCCATGAAATAAATCCCTGCGAACTTTCCTATAATGAACTTCAGAAACTGCTTTTGACTACCGAAGATCCCATGGATCTGCTGGCCCGGATAGACGAGGAAGTGGGATTTTTTAATCGGCATGAGACTGACCTGATATTCACCATGGTGCTGACCGTTTGGGACCAGAAGCATTCTACGTGAATGCCAGCTTTTTCGAGCTCCACCTTATGATTATTTACAACAAAGCGGTACTGAAATAGCGCTCGGCCCGGTCGGGTAAGACGGTGGTGATATTGCCTTTGTGTCGGGATGCTAACTGTCGAGCGGCCCAGATGTTGGCACCGGAAGATATACCTACCAGTAAACCGTGATCCCGACCTAACTGGCGGGTGGTTTCGATGGCGTCATCGTCGGTGACTTCAATAACTTCGTCCACCAGAGAAACGTCAAGAATATCGGGTACAAAGCCGTCACCAATACCCTGGATCTGATGCAATCCGGGTTCATGACCCAGCAGCGCAGAAACATCCTTGGGCTCGACGGCTACAATGGAAATATCCGGTTTATGCTCCCGTAGGAATTTACCGACACCTTGCAGGGTACCGCCACTGCCTACGCCGGCTACAAAGACGTCGATCTCGCCGTTCATTTGCCGCCAGAGCTCAGGAGCAGTTTGCTCATAATGGACCCGGGGATTATCGGGATTTTCAAATTGCTGAGGTACAAATATGCGCGGATCAGCAGCGGCCATCTCTTTTACGCGCTGCACCGCACCGGGCAGGCTGTCCTTGGCGGGAGTTAAAATCAATTCGGCTCCCAGGGCCTGGATCAGCTTTTTACGTTCCACACTCATATTCTCGGGCATTACAATCTGGACCTTGTATCCCATCAATCTGCCAACCAGGGCCATGCCTATGCCGGTATTACCAGAGGTGGGTTCGGTAATAATAGAATCCTCTTTTAAACGGCCGTCACGCTGGGCTCCTTCAAGCATGGCCAGGGCGACACGGTCCTTGATGCTGCCGCCGGGATTTAAAAATTCCGCCTTGGCAAAGACGTTTTCTCCCTTCAACTGAATCACAGGTGTATTGCCGATCAAACTCAGTATGTTATCTGTAAGCATAGATTTTCTCCTAAGGGCAAATAATGTATTATACTAAAAATGGAGAAAATTACCAGAAAATTAGGTAAAGGATTACCGTCAGAATGCACACAAACACACCGAACCATACCGAACCTTTGGACCAATCCAAAGAGATTTTCGTCTGGGTTGGCAGCTTTAAAGATTCGGTAAGGGGTTTGGCTATGGTGACAATTGCCAATACCAGGGCTATTAAGCCTACGGTGATCGCCATGCGATTCAAAAAGGCCATCTCGCCCCAACCAAAATATAATATGCCGTAGATGATTGGACTGAGAATCAATCCCAGTACTCCGCAAAGACGCGGGGTACGACTTACGAAGAAGCCAAACAAAAATATTGTCAAGATGCCCGGCGAAACAAAGCCCTGAAACTCCTGGATATAGGCAAAGGCACCGCTGAATTTAGGATTGGCTAACTGAGGGGCGATCAGGCAGCCGATGACCACACATATGGGCACACACATACGGCCGACGGAAACGAGGGTCTTCTGAGCGGCATTTTTATTGAGCCACTCGCGGTAGATATCCATAGTGAAGATCGTAGAGGCAGCGTTGAGCATCGAGGCCAAAGAGCTGATGACCGCGCCCATCAGGGCTGCCAATACAAAGCCGCGCAAACCGGTCGGGGTCAGATAGCGAATCAGAAGAGGAAATGCCCCATCGTAGTCATAGCCGATAAGTTTTTGTTTTATATCAACATCAAGTTGTTGTTCTCGAGCGGATTTGATCAAATCCGCGTTAATCTGGGCCGTATTATTACCGGCGGGCAACTCTTGTCCAACCACCTTGGTGTTAAAGGCTAGTATTTGTCGGGCCAGCTCCGGATGCAGTCCGGCAAAATCATCATCAAACGGGAACAACATTTTCGTTTCCGCCGGGGAAGACTTGATATCCTCGAAAGCCTGCAAAACGGGCTTGTTCAATTTGACATCGTTCATCGCGTTTTCGCGCATCTGCGATCCGTAAAGTGTAAAGGCGATAATCCCCGGCACGCACACGATAAAGGGAACGATCAGCTTGAGAAAGGCGGCAAAGACCACACCCTTTTGTCCCTGGGCCAGAGCGCTGGCGCCCAAGGTCCGCTGCATGATATACTGGTTAAGCCCCCAGTAATAGAAATTGGGAATCCAGATGCCCAGGAGCAGCGCCGTCCAGGGCAAAAAATCACTGGTACGAGGCAGGACCATGTGCATCTTTTGTTCTTTCAGCACAGATAACTTTTCTGCCAGAGAAGCGTCAGCACCGACCTTCAGGGCGGCGTTTACCTTCTCCGGATCGATACCATAATTGCCGGGATTGTCCAGGGCCATAAAGGCCAGGACCATAATGACCGCCCCACCGAGAATAAGGGCTGAACCCTGGATCAGATCGGCCCAGGCACAGGCCTTCAGGCCCCCGGCCATGACATACATAGCTGCCAAAATACCCACGAACCAGGAAAGGTTAGTTATATTGATGGTAATTCCCATTACTTCTCTGCCGGCAAATAGCGGCTCCAAAGCCTTGGCGCCGAGGTAGATAACAGTGGCAATCGTGACGCCGACATAGATGATAACCATCAACAAAGACATGATAAGCCTCGCGGCGTGGTTGTAACGGTATTCCAGATATTCCGGAATGGTAAAAATACCACTGCGGAGAAACTTGGGCAGAAAGAAAAAGGCAACCACAACCAGAGTCACTGCGGCTATCCATTCGTAACTTGCCACTGCCAGTCCGATGCTGTCCTTGGCGGCCTGGCCGGACATGCCCACGAACTGTTCGGCTGATATATTCGCGGCGATAAGTGAGAATCCGATCAGCACCCAGTTCAAACCGCGACCGGCCAGGAAATATTCTTCGCTACTTTCTTCCTTGCGACTTTTTAGGATCCCCACAGCGACTACGGCCACGATGAATAGCACAAACACGATGATATCAACAGTGCCAAAGGTGAAATCCATATAATATTCTCCTGCAAATCAGAGAGGCGGCTTTATTTTTTAATATTTGAATACCGTTAGTTCAAAGATTTATATGAAGGTGGATTTTATGTCAGAGATGGATGGTCAGCAAGGGAAAAACATATCCAACAATATTATCAGGTGGGTAATTAAAGGTATTAAATTTAAGCCACGGAGTTGGTCAATATTCCCAGGTGTTCCAACAGTATTTTCAGACCTATAGCTATCAGGATCAGACCTCCGACAAAGGCCATCTTAGTACCAAGTAATTGTCCCAACCTGCGTCCCAAAAACATACCCAGCACTGTCATAAGGCCCGCCACAATGCCGATAAGCACGCTGGGCAGCCAGACCCGCACGCCCAGCACACCCATACTCAGACCAACCGCCAGGGCGTCTATACTGGTGGCCAAAGATAGCAAGACCAGACTCCAGCCGCGGGTAGGATCAGCTTTGTGAGTATCTGTTTTGGCCTGAAAAGATTCGTAGATCATCTTGCCGCCGATAAAGCTCAACAAACCGAAGGCTATCCAGTGGTCATAGGCGGCAATCATATTTTGGACGGTAAAACCAGCCAGCCATCCTATAATCGGCATAAGAAACTGGAACAACCCAAAGTGCCAGGACAGACGAAACACCGGTCGAAAGGACAAACGAGGTAAAACCATTCCGGCGGTAATCGCCACCGCAAAGGCATCCATGGCCAACCCCAGCGCCAGCACCAGAATAGTAATAATACTCATATAAAAAAGTTTCCGTTGGAGAGCAAAGCAAATACAAGTATGGATTTTTAGAGGCGCATTTGTGGTTCTGAGGCAAGATTAGTAATTTGAGGATCTTTTTCCTGAGAACTTATCATGCGGCCTAAGTCAAAGGAGAATTCCAAAGCACCATCCCGATTTAAATGGCTGCCGTCCAGGGAAGGATAGCGAAACTGGTCAATGGTAAGCCATCTTCCCCCGGCCTGTTCAAAAGCTGAGGCAAAACTCTGTTCGTCAAATTCTCCTTGGTTATTCTCGATAGCAACCATCTCCGGGATGGTCGGTAAGCGAAAGGCATATACATGAATGCCCTGACTTTGCCAGCGGGCTACCCGATTAGTCAGGTTCTTAACAATGGTCGGCGAGACAGGATTATTATCAAATATATTCAAGGCGTCACGCAGATAGCCGCTGAAATCCTGCAAAGGAGGATCGTCATAAGCAGCGGTCCAGCCGTCGGCATGACTGCGACGATATTGTCGCTGGATGTGCGGATCGACCAGACGGCCGCCCAAAGCATCCATCATCTTTATGGGAGCAGTGAATCTAAGTAGTTTCTGGAAATAAGCGGCCAACCGGGGCGAACGGAAGGCATAGGTGCTTTTTAAATCCAGAAAAGAATTATTTTGGGCCATTTTATCGGTTAGTGATTGAGGAGAGATTCCCAATATGATTACCTTTTGTTTGCTGTCAGGATCGAGTACACCCTCGATAGCGTCAAGATACTCCGGGCCATAACCTATCCCGGCAAAGGCATAGTTTAAAATCCGCATACCAGGTAAAAATTGCTTCAATTGCCCCGGTGCAACTCCCCCACCGGTACGTGAATCCCCCGCAACTACCACATCCGCACAGGCCTGCCAGCCTAATTTTACTAATTTGGGCCCGGTGTTGTCATTTCTGCGCGTAAATCCCAGGAGCAAGATTATCGATAGTGCCAGCAACAAAGCCTGGGCGGCGCGTTCCCGAGCCACAAACCGGAAAACCTTTGGCAAATTATGTTTTGGCAAATCAGTTGACATAAGCAATCAATTTTAAAACTGGAAATAAATGAAGGCGCTGCCCGGACCGCGCACGAAAACGCAGGCCGCTAATAGCAAGGCCACCGAAGCTGGTTGCGCAATCCGAATAATTCGGGACCGTTCCCAGGGAACCTGATCCAAACCAAAATAAAAGTACGTCTCGCAGAGAATCATAAATAACATGCAAGCCAGGCTCTTGGCGCCGAGTTGCTCCATAATCCAGTTGCCTTCACCAGCGGAAAAACTGAACATGGTCTTGATTATAGTTATTGCCTGTCCGAAAGAATCGGCCCGGAAAAACACCCAGCCGACTACCACCAGGGCAAATACTAAAATTGCTCCCAGGTGTCGGCCCAAGGGAAGCCGGGCCAGTTTTTTAGGCCATTCTGTCAGTCGTTCCAGAGATAAAATCAACGCATGCCAACCGCCCCAGATAACAAAAGTCCAGGAGGCCCCATGCCATAGACCACTGACCAGCATGGTGATCCACATATTACCCTCGGCCTTTGTGCGGCCGCAGCGCGAACCACCCAGCGAAAAATAGACATAATCTCTAAACCAACTTGATAGTGAAATATGCCAGCGGCCCCAGAAATCCCGCAAACTTGTGGCGCCGTATGGATGATTGAAGTTCAGGGGAAACTCGTAACCCATCCAGCGGGCCAGGCCGCGAGCTATGTCGCTGTAACCGCTAAAGTCACAATATATCTGCAGAGCGAACATTACCATGATCAGCCACCAGTAACCGCTTACAGGTGAAGGGTCGGAGGCATTAAAGGCGATATTGATAATGGGCGCCATACTATCGGCGATGACCACCTTTTTGAAATAGCCCCAGGTGATCAACTGCAAAGACTGCCAGCGTTGAGCTTCGGTGGTCGGCTGGATCGTCTCCAATTGAGGAAGCAGGTCCTTGGCCCGGACAATCGGCCCGGCTACGAGTTGAGGGAACATGGCCAGGTAGGCAAAGAAATGTAATATGTTCCGGGTAGGCTGCAATTGGCCCCGATAGACATCGATGGTATAGCTCATCGACTGAAAAGTATAAAAGCTGATACCGATGGGTAAAATTAATCCCGTAAGACCCAGGCGATATTCGACACCAAGCATTCCAAAGAGCCAATTGACGTTGCCGATACCAAAATCAATATATTTGAATAGGGCAAGGGAGCCGATGTTGCCGATTACCGAGATGATCAGCAGCAGCTTGCGACGGCGGGGAAATTTAGTCATGGCCAGGCCGGCCAGAAAGTCGATTAACCCGCTGGCTATGATCAAAAACAGAAAACGCCAGTCCCACCAGCCGTAAAAGACAAACGAAGCGATGACCAGATAGGAAAAACGCAAATTCTTTCGGCCCTTAAGAAACGGCCACAAGGTGAAGAAAAGGGTAATAAATAGTATGAAATCCAGTGAGTTAAAAAGCATTATATTGTCCCTAAAGCGGTTTCCTGTACGTTAATTTATCGGCTGTTTTTGGCGGTAATAACAGAAAACCGCTTTCCGGACTATTTATAGGACTTGACGGGGTAATATATATGTGGATCAAGCAGATATGAACTGGATTGCTAATGAGAAGAGCAGCAAGTGAACTCTCAATCAAACACAGAAAGTTTCAGGATATGTTGTGTTTTTGCAGTGATTTTGACTCGATCGGCGATCCGCAGGCCGATTACCCAGATGATACCCCGCCCATCGCAGACCAGACCTGTCTGGTCACGCTTAGAGGCGGGAACTTTGATATCGGTAAAAAAATCACCCAGGGTCTTTGTGCCACCTGCTCCCAGCGGCTGGAATCTATCTTGTCCCTCACGGGTGCGCAGGTGCAGTGGTTCGACAATTTTCTCCAGATCGAAAATTTCCTCGAAAGGTCCTTTTTGTTCTCGAAAACTCTCCAGAAACTCGCTTGTCCCTGAGAAGATTTCCACCCTTAAAGCGTGAAACGGTTTGGCTTCGTTTGGGCCATACGGAGTTATTCCAACAAAAGTCTGAGATAGATTGTTATTACTGGGAATCTTTAGGGAAACTTTCTCTGGTTTGGGTATTGTGACTGATGAGGGAGCCGGCGAACTGGTAGAAATAATTAACTCATCTGTTTCTGATCGCTCAACATTTATCCCCAGGGGCAGTTGTACGATTTTTGACGGGCAATCTTTCCTATTGATCAAATCGAGGACCGATTTTATCTGCCTAAAGCCGATCCTTTGCTGTGGTACCTGTAGTTCCAAAAGGGCTTCATGGATTATCTGGGCCTGTAATATCTGGTGCTTTGTTTGAAGAGCTGCCGCGTCCAACACCACTTTATCAGCAGTGTTATCCCTGATAAGGTTTTCAAATTCGGCTCGGCACTCCAAAGTCAGGATTTCCTGGTAATCCGAGGCAATTTCACCAAGTTGTAACAAAGCTGTATCAATCTCCGGATTATATTTTTCCCGTAAGAACGGCAGTAGTTCATGTCGAATGCGGTTACGAGTGTAGGCAGAAGAGAAGTTACTGCGATCCTGGCGATACGCAATATTGTGGTTTTTTACAAAGGCTTCTATTTCGCAGCGCGACGCAGTTAACAGAGGTCGTATGAGTAATAAATCAGATTTGTCATTAGCTGCTGTTTGTTCCTCAGCTTCTGTTAAAGGTCTTACCGCAGGTATCCCGGCCAGCCCCCGAATACCTGTTCCCCGGATAATACGATGTATAATAGTTTCCACGTTATCGTCGGCATTGTGGGCCAGGGCGATCTTGTTACAGCCCTGAGTTCGGGCTGTCTGAGTCAAAAATTGGTAGCGCTGCTGCCGGGCGGCGGTTTCGAGGGATTGATTAGTTTCGCGGGCTATCCGGGCCACATCGATGGAACCTGACGTTACTTCTAATCCCAGTGACTTTGCTTGCTGTTGGACAAATTCAGCATCGGCGTCACTTTCGGCGCCGCGGAGCTGATGGTTCAAATGTGCCACCTGTAAATTTGACAACTCAGGCATTTGTGTTTGGCGCAGCATACAAAGCCCATGCAGCATAGCCATACTGTCACACCCACCCGAGATCGCCAACAGCCAGCAATCCTGCGGCGCAAACATCTGGTGATCTCGTATCTGCCGAGAAATTTTTTGCAGTAAATTATCCTGGACAATATCAGTCATCAACTTATTTCCCGATCCAGGACGCTAAGGCCTTCATAGAGTGCCTCCATTTCCGGAAGCTCCAATCCATATTTTCGACCCCGGCGCAGAGGTTCCCCCACAATCGATTCCACTTCCAGAGGCTGATGATTCAGTCTATCCAGGTGCATCGAGGTATGATAGGGGCTCATCTTGTCGGTTAAAAATAACATATGCTCCAAAAATCCGTCTTCGATAACCAATTTATGGGCAGAGGCGGCCGACTGCACTTCTTTCATCAAACGCTCCGCTTTGGCCCGCAGGTCGGCATCGTTCATGATCTTATCCACCGTCTTATCCAGCAAGGTCGATAAACCACTGAAGGGTACATTCCAGATTAGTTTTTTCCAGCGGGCTAAGGCCAAATTATCAGTCAATTTGGATTCTACTCCGCTTTGATTGAACATATCGTTGAGCTCTCGGAGTGTTTCATCGGGGGCGCGCTGATAATTGCCCATATTAAGAAAACCGTAATCAAGATGATTAATCACTCCCGGCTCGGACCGGTTGGAGCAAAGAAATGCCAGGGCCCCTGCTACTCTTTCGGCTCCAAACGTTTCCGCCAGGCGTTCTTCGTTACCCAACCCATTTTGGGCTGTTACCATTCTGGTATTTACACCCAGCAGCGGGGGTATAAGCTGCTCATAAAAAGCATTGGCTGTGGTTTTCAAGCCGATGAAAACCAGATCCACCGGCCCGATCTGATCCGTACTGCGATAACAATTAACCCGTTCTAAATGAAAATCCCCGTTGCTACTTTGAACCGTAAGCCCTTTTTGGCTGACTACCTCGAAGTCACGCCTCATCAGAAAGTGCACATCATAACCCTGGTGGGCCAACATCGCCCCATAATACCCCCCCAGCGCCCCTGCTCCTACGATAGCCACGCGCATAACCGGTTACCTCCCCCGGTCGGACTTTTTTCTGGTGTTCTCAGCACACACAATTCACCACTTCAATTAATGCGCTACCGGTTTGCCCAAAATGCTTTCCAGTTCACTTAGTTTGTCCTTGAGCAGAGTCTGATTATTAGCTTCTACATTCAAACGCAGTAGAGGCTCGGTGTTACTGGCCCGGCAGTTAAACCACCAATCTTCATACTGGATGGTTACGCCATCGAGATGGTCAATTTTGGCATCGGAATATTTTTGGGCCAGTTCGTCCATCATTTTCTGTTTGTCTTCCACTTCGAAATTGGTCTCGCCGCTGGCATGGTAACGCTGTAAGGGTTTGACCACTTCACTGAGTGGTTCAGGATGTTCTGATAAAATATTTAGTAAGTGAGTCAGGGTAATCATGCCGCTGTCGGCATAGTAGTTGTCACGATAATAGAAATGACCGCTCAATTCCCCGCCGAAGACCGCCTTGGTATCTTTCAGCGCCTTTTTCATAAAGGCATGTCCCACCCGTTCCCGCCGGGGCACACCACCGTGACGCTCAACCTCTTCCTTGACAACTCTGCTGGAACGCAGATCATAGACAATAGTTGAATCGGGCGCCTTCTCCAGAAAATAGCCTGCCAAAAGGGCCGTAATAACATCACAGCCCACCGTTGTTCCGGTCTCGTCCACCACCATGAGCCTGTCGGCATCACCGTCGAAGCATATACCCAAATCGGCCTTTTTCTCTATGACCACCTTTTTGAGCTCTTCTTTATTAGATTCGACCAGCGGATTTGGTTCGTGCTTGAAAGTACCATCATGTTTGAAGTTCATTTCGGTAATATCCAGATCCAAATCGTAAAATATGCGTGGCACCCACCGCCCAGCCATGCCGTTGGAAGCATCGATCACAATTTTTAGTTTCTTCAGATTACTCTTGAGAAAACTAAGAACGTGCCGCTTGTAGGGGTCGGTCAAATCTTTCTGGGTTACTTTTCCATCACCGATACCCTCTGTATGCCGCAGGGCCAGGGCGATATGTTTAATCTCCTGCAAGCCTGTATCGCGGCCGATGGGCCGGGCCTGCAAACCGCTGATCTTGCATCCATTGTATTGTGCCGGGTTATGACTGGCCGTCACCTGCAGTCCCCCGCACGCACCCAGGTGATTGATAGCGAAATAAATCTGAGGAGTATCAATCATACCTATGTCGATAACATTGGCACCGGAGCGATTCATACCTTCCATTACCGCCCGGGCCAAACCTTCACTGTGGGTGCGCATATCGCGACCCAATACAACCGATTGAGCGCTCTCCGTCCCCCTATCATAGCCGCTAAGCAGGGAACGTAAAAACTGAGCCGTCGCATGGCCGATTTTCCAGGCATCATCCTCGTTGATTTGATCCGGGTAGATTCCACGGATGTCATACGCTTTAAATATGGATTCATCCATTCTCGATTAACCTTTCAAAATCTATGCTACTATTTTGGGTTATGTGCTATTCATGCGAGTCGCTGCCAAATTGACCCAGGTCATCATCGCTATCTTCGTTTTCCTCTTCGGGATCGTATTTCCAGCTTTCCGATTCATCATAATCGTCCATTTCGCGTTTGACCATGTCGAACATCTTTTCCTGCAGAGGTGCCAGCTTCTGATACCACCGTAACATGGTTTGGTAAGATTGCAGCAGTGCATCCAGCCGCAGTAGTTGTAATTTCTCCAGGCAGGCGGGTTCCTTGATGGTCTGGAAGGGATCGCAGCGTAAGCTGATACGGCCGGTCTTGTCGTCTCGTTGGAAATATTCGCAATCTTTACATTGCAGCATGACTCATACTCCTCTATTTAAAAAGCTATCCTAACTGAGCGACGAGTAAAAATCAAGCCGGGGCATTTTATGTGATTTTAGTGCACCAGCCGGGGTCAGCCGCTTATCACTGATTTGTCCAACCGTCTCTGGAGAGGCGCATAAAAAAGGCAGGCCCCAAAGCCTGCCTTGGATTAAAAAGGGGGATCTAACTAATTTTCCTACACCAAATTTTCTTCTTCTAACAGCTTGGCAAAAGCAGCCGGAAGCTTGCCGTCGACATCGTAGCTGCCTTCTGCAAGGGCTCCTTTGATTGCTTCAACCTTTTCGGACCTTATCTCCGGTAGAGAGGCGATTTTGCTCATATAAAGGGCCATATTAGAGATCTGGACCTTATCCTCATTTTCATCTGTTTTAGCTGCCTTTTGGCTCTCTTGAGGAGCATTTGGGGCCGACTGCCCTATCGACGACAACTGCTGATGATAACCTTCAATTCGCTGAATGTTGTTCATTGAGAACTCCTGAATGTTTATTCTGACTTTGACTTCAAAGGCTCAAAATACCTCAAACATGCTACTTTACCAATTATAGCCTTGAATTTATCCGCTTGGGCGGGTTGAGGCCTGGGGGCAAGTTCTGCAATCTCAGTCCCCAGGCTGTAAGAGCCTTGTACCACAATATATTGTATTTTCAAGTTGGCTTACAGTCTCATTTGTTACATTCAATATATCGACTGAGTCCCACAAGAAACTTAAAAAAATATACTTCGGCTGGATTAGCAATTTTAGGGTTATCAACATCGTTATCGGGGTTTGAAGGTCGTTATAGGTCTTTAATTTACAATAGGTTAGGTCTGTTTTTGTTTATGAAAATTAACTATTTTCACCAATGCTGCCATCTTAACCGGTAGGTAACGCCCTATAAACTATCCTACAATATATAGTACATGGCTGAAAAATCTTGGTTTTCATGGAATTTCTTAAGAAATGGTCCTATTTTCGCTTTTTTAGGTATAATTTTGCTTATTATTTCATATCGCAGAGGTAGCCGCGGCTAAATATTTGCATCAACAATGGAGAGTATTATAATTTCGTTCTATATACCTATATTTGTTGATATTATGATATTTTTCGAGAGGACATAACGGTTTTTATGGCAAAAAGGGATTATTATGAGGTATTAGGCGTACCCCGTGGGGCCTCGTCTGAGCAGATAAAAAAGGCATATCGTCGCCTGGCCCGAAAATACCACCCGGACATCGCCGGTAACGATAAAAGTGCGACAGAGCGCTTTAAGGAAACTCAGGAAGCTTATGAAATCCTAAGCGACCCCCAAAAACGCCAGGCTTATGACACCTATGGCCACGCCGCATCTAATATGGGAGCTGGGCCCTGGGCCGGTGGTCCCGGCAATTCTCAGAATTATACCTGGAGTTCACAGGGGGGTGGACCGGGCCAATTCAATTTTGATTTTTCCGATATTTTCGGAGGTTTCAAAGGCTCCAGAGGTGCAGCAGGTGCCGGAGGTTTTGGTGATATCTTTGAGCAAATGCGTTCCCGATCCGGACGTGGTTCAGCCCGGCCGGCCCCCCCACCTCAGCGTGGTCAGGATATCACCCATACCGCCCTTGTTAGTTTTACCGATGCCATCAATGGTACCAGCAAAGATGTTGTTATGACCGTTACCCAGTCGGACGGCAAACAGCGTAAAGAGCATCTCTCGGTTAAAATCCCACCAGGAGTGGATAACGGCAGTAAAATCCGTCTCCGCGGTAAAGGCCAACCCGGACCGAACGGCAGGAATGGAGATTTGATCATAACTATCAAGGTCGAGCCTCACCCCTATTTCAAGCGCGAGGGTGACGAAATATATTTGGAACTACCGCTTACGTTTGACGAGGCCGCTATAGGTGCCAAAATTGAAGTGCCTACTCTTAGCGGTCCTACGACCGTATCTGTCCCACCCGGCAGCAGCAGCGGCAGAAAACTGCGTCTGAAAGGTAAAGGTATAAAATCTCAAAAAAGCAAAGACCCCGGCGATATGTTTCTGACCTTAAAAATCGTACCGCCGGTTCAGATAGATGAGACCTCCAAAAAACTACTGCATGATTTTGCCGCAAAGAATCCGCAGCCTGACCTACGCAGCAAATGGCAGCTCAAATGACCCGATTAACCATAATTGTAGAATCTCTGATTGTATTATTATTGATAAGCAATAATAATTTTTCTTTTGCTCAGAACGCGCAGTCGTCTTCTAAAAATCTTACTACAAACCCGGCAGATGCCCCCAAAGAAGTTGATGATTCCGAAAATGTAACATCTCCAGATCGTCCCGTTCCGGATCAGCAGGAATTAATGCTTCGTCAATATAAACTTATCCTGTTACTTATGATTGTGGGGATAATAATTCTGTTTCTGGCTGTATTGCTGATTACCATAATCCGCATAGGTCGCTATCGGCGTCGACGGCTGAAACTGGGCCAAAAGGGTGTGCCTACCGAATATGTTGATTCATGGAGCCGCTACCGCCTTAATGATGAGGAAAAATAGATAACAAGTTATTCAGGGCAGACATGGCAGAAAAGAATACATCATCCCACTCAGGCCGACTGTTTTGTCGTTCCGATCAGCAGCGTCGGCTAAAAAAGAGCTACGAATTCCAGGCGGTCTTTGAAAAGCATCTCAGTAGTTCTGATAATCGACTGATAGTCTATGCCCGGTCCAATCAATTGAGACGTTCGCGGGTGGGTATTTCCGCAGGACGTCGCCTGGGCTCTGCTGTGCGCCGGAACCGCTATCGACGTACCCTGCGCGAAGCATTTCGTTTATTGCAGCATGAACTGCCCGTCGGCTATGATTATGTTCTGATCCCCCGCCCGGCCCAATCAGTTTCCACCGAGTTATATCGTAAATCTCTGTTGGAAATATGTCACAGACTCCACAAACGCAGGCAAAAGATAAACAAAAGTTCTAAACCTGGTAATTAAAGCAGCCCGGCAGTACAGAAACCACCTGTAAGAATACTGGAGCTGGGATAAAATAAAGCGACAGTTTTATGCGCCGCGATAGGCCTTTAGGTAACTGTCGGAATAGAGCTGCTTGTTCATAAGCATCTCCGCGGTGGCCAAAGCATTCATAAGCAGCTCATCCTGAACATCAACAATAGCAGCATCCAGACCGTGGGAGACGGCCATAGCCAAAAAGATCCGGTTGATAAGGCTTCGTTCAGTAGCCCCCTGAGAAAGATTGGATAGGCCGATCACAATGTGCGGGGGTGGATCGGTCAAAAAGCGAATCTGTTCCATAGCGGCCATGATATTTCCTGGTTGCTGTTGGGCATCAGGGACCTTAACGGGCAGAATAATGGGATCGATAAATAATCGTTCCGTGTCGAATCCTTTTTCCGCGGCCTTCTCTACTATTTCGGCGGCCAGGGCCACCCGGGTATCGATGTCTTGGGGCACACCGTTTTTATCCATAGTCAATGCAATGATCTTACCCTGCCCGCCGGCCTGATCGGCCATCTCCATATATTTATCCATTATTTCCTCATCGCTTTTCTTGTTCAGGGGAGTGGAGTTCAGCAGAATACCATTGCTGGTATCGGCCGCCTTGAGTCCGGCGGCAATAACATTGGGTTTTTGTGAGTCCAGCGACAAGGGAGTATCGCATACTTCCTGAATAGATTCCACCAGCCAGGCCATGGTTGCTTCCTGATCAGCCGCGGCCGTACCCACGTTCACATCCAGATAGCTGGCCCCGGCCTCGGTTTGTTTAACGGCCAATTCTTGAATGACCTTTTTATCCTGATCGGCAATAGCCTGCTTGACATTTTTGAACATGCCGTTAATTCGCTCACCAATAATAATCATATAGAGGGCTCCATATTTTTAACAGGTTTAAGTAATGTATTAATAATTCAGATTAAGACCATATTTCCTTGATAAAATTCCTGACGGTTTCGACGGCTACGGGGTGGCGCATTCTTATGATGTCCACACCGGCCTGCAGCAAACAGATTGCTGTCGCGGCCTCCCACATGGGACCGCGCTGAGTTATGTCTCCCCATTCGGGAGCGTCTTCCAGCTTGGCTTCTTTAGCCCGCCAGGCCTCGCTGCCCACGTCACAAATAGCCGGCTGGGCCATCATCTTATCACCGCTCAGGGCAGCCACACGCTGACGCTCCTGGATGGAATAGGCATACTCAATACCATAACCGAGTGAGCCGGTAGTCTGGAAGGTAACGATTTTCTCCAGCGGAAAGCCCATATCCGCAGCCAGGATATTCACCTGTTTGGCGATGTTGATATCCAGCGGTGCCTCGGTAATCAGATGATGACCGTCTGCCAACGCGATAGCAGTTAAGGATTTATAGTTACCTTCAGTCACGGTACCGATAAGACAGTTTTCTCCTTTGGCCGCCTCGGATACCTTGGGCATGATCTGGTTGTCCTTTTCATCATGACCGCTGCCCCAGAGAATCAAGGGAACGCCAACAGCTTGCAGGACTTCTTTGGTGACAGCCACGGCATGGTCGGCATCCTTGTCACCCTTGTCGGGATGAATACCGTCGAACTTGATACAGATTAGCTCAGCCCCGAGCTCCTCGACGCATTTTTTCGCCCAGGCGCCCGGCTTATCCAGGACATCCCGATAAGGTTCCAAAAGTGTCTCGGGCAGACCTTGCGGGGGACTATCCAATACATCCAGGGCAATGATCGGCTTGACCTGGTTATTATCACCCGAACCGCCATAGACTACATTGCTACAGCCGCCGACGGTGACCGTAGTGGTCCGTGTACCGCCGGCATCTTTGGTGGCGCCGAGGGTGATTTGATTAACCTTGCCGGTATAACTATCCGCGAGAGTGGGAACTGGCATATTAAACCTCCATAGTATATTTAATGTTACACAGCCGAATTAACCGGTGGTGACTTATTATAACTTAAGACTTTTCTGCATGATATCACTAATCGCCGCGTAGGCGGGACTATCTTCGGATATATCGAAGATGCTCTTACCGTCGATGGATGCTTCCAGAATCGCCTGATCCTGGGGTACACAACCCAAAATATGTAACCCGTCCAGCTCTATCGCCTCGCTGGTTCGGTTCCAGATCAGACCGATTTCTTTGACGGAAATGGGCAGCTTCTGGGTTAGTTCAATTATTCTTTTTGCTGTCACTTTGCCCACCGCGGTCGCCTCTGCCGCAATTATCAGCAGATCGATATTGTTGGTGGTCCGTCTGGAGAGATGTTCCATGCCGGCTTCGTTATCGACAACGACAAAACCATAATTGGAACTCATCTGGTCCAGAAATTTACGTAACACATGATTGACCGCGCAGTAGCACTTGGGCCCTTCCGGTCGTCCCATTGCCAGAAGGTCAAATCCTTTGGCCTCGGTGATCAGATGTTCCATGCCATATTCAAAAGTTTCCAGCCGGCTGGGCCCTTTGCCGGGCACACTCTTTTGTTCCAGGGCATCATCGCGCAGGTCTGCCACAGTGCCTGTCGACTGCACCCCCAGGGTCATCCCCAGGCAGGCATTCGGGTCGGCATCGACGGCCAAAACCGCCCCGGTTGAGCGGCCGATCAGACTGCGAATAATCATTGCGGTCAGGGTGGTTTTACCTGTTCCGCCTTTGCCGCTAATTGCTATAGTTGTTGACATTAATTCACTCGTTTTCCGTTTGGGTTATGTTAGCGCTTTGCGTTGGAAACAAAGACAAATCGGTATGAGGCAAAAACTTGGCTCGGATGAATTCTTCCATGTAATTGGCATGGCTCATCAGGTCGGTATAAGTCATCTCATTAGCGATACGCTGGGCCTCGAAGAGAGCTTCGCGACTAAGTAAAACGGTTTTAGCGCCGGTAATAGAAGTATTGCCCACAAAATGAATCTTCTCCGGCGGAATATCGGGTAACAGCCCGATGGCCAAAGCGCTCTTAATGTTCATATAATTTCCAAATCCACCGGCGATATAGACTCCGTCAAGGTCTTCCGGACGCTGCTGGGTATTATCCAGCAGAACTTTGATCGCGGCAAAGACCCCGGCCTTGGAGCGGATCAAATTATTAATATCCGGTTGGGTGATCACAATTTCACCGTGTTCCCCCTGCGCCTTAACCAGCGTAAATTGCAGCCCTTCATCCCCTTCAGTGATACGACCGTTAGAGCTTTCCAGCAGACGCCCCGTCCTATCGATAATGCCGCTTGAAAACAGTTCCGCAATAGTGTCCAACAAACCGGAACCGCAGATACCAATGGGATATTTTTCTCCGATGGTTTGACAGTTGATAGAACCGTCAGTCCGTATCTGCAGCTTTTCGATAGCGCCGGAGGCGGCCCGCATTCCATGCCTTACCCCGCTGCCTTCAAAGGCCGGCCCCGCGGAGCTGGAAGCACACATCAGCCAGTCATTTGTGCCCAGCACAACTTCACCATTGGTGCCAATATCTACAAAAAGAGATAATTCCGAAAGAGTATTGATACCGGTGGCAAGGACTCCGGCGACGATATCTCCGCCCACATAGGCGGCCACACTGGGTAAAAAGTATAATAGACCTCGCTTATTAATATGAATACCTGCTTCCGCGGCCCGGATAGGTGGTATGAGGCTGGCCGTGGGTACATAGGGTTCACGGCGAATGCGGGTGGTATCAAGATTGAGAAGAAAATGTACCATCGCCGTATTGCCCGCGCAAATAATAGCATTGATGTCCTGCAAATTTATGTTTTGTCGTTCCGCCAGCGTGACGATAAGATTGTTGACGTCATGGACGATGTGGTTCTGTAATGCTTCGAAGGCGTCATTTTGTTCACCATATATAATTCGGCGGATATAATCTTCCCCGAAATTAATCTGACTGTTATACGTAGCCTCCGTATCTAAAGTGGTCCCTTTGGTCACGTCTATGAGATTAGCGACCACCGTCGTTGTGCCCAAATCCACAGCCACAGCGTAATTGATCTGCGCTGTGTCCCCCGCTTCGATCTGGACGATTTCCATCGCTCCCCCGCGACAGGCGATTGTGGCGGTGACTTTATAGTCGGCCTTATGCAATATATGGGGCAATTCCTGAAGAACGCGATATCCCATCTGCAGAACCGGAGTGTCGATTTCTAATTCCTGACGAACCATAACGTTAAGCCGCTCATGATCGGCCGTGTGATCCTCGATAGTAGGCGCTGACATCTGCAGGAATACCTTTTTCACCAGGGGATCGAATTTGAAATGGCGATCTTCGGCTTTGCCGTTGAGTACACTGAAACGCTGGGAATCTGCGTCAACTAATATTTTACCTGTTTCCAGGGCGTGCGACTTGGGGATGGTAACGACTAGATCAGAAAGGATACGGGTCTGGCAGGCCAACACCGTGTTTTCACGAATTTCCTGGGCGGTTAACAGAGTCGTAGGATTACTTTCGACCTCACCCTGATCCACTACCACCTTACACTTGCCGCAGTATCCGTCTCCGCCACAGATACTGCTGACATAAACTCCCACCTTCCGGGCTGCTTCCAGCAGAATCGTACCTTCCGGCACCTCCGTTTTCAAACCGGATGGCTCAAAGCGTATCTTGCATATCTTTTTTTTACGTTGTTCCACGATAATAGCCAGTGACACCGATGTATTAAACTATGCTACTTCCTGCAGGTACTTGGCCAGAACGGATGATTCTCTTGGTCCCACCATGATCTCCCAGCCGGTCTCTTCTTCCAGTTTGCCGCTCATCACCGCCACATACCCCGGGATAATTAGTTTGCGATGATTGACCAGACTTTCCACATCGTGTTTTTTCATGGTATCAGCCACGGCCTTTTCATTTAGCTTATCTCCCGAATAGGCGGTCAGCACACTGGTGCCTTCCGTATCAATAACGACAATGTAACTGGGCACCCGGCTGGCCTCCACATCCGATTCCACCGTGTAATACGTCAGCGAGAAATTGGTAGTGAACATTACCGGCGAGTCCTTGGTTACTTCACCGATGGGATATACCTTCGATTCAACTTGAACCGGTTTTTGCGGATCGGTGAAAATATTCATAATGGCCGTGAGCATGGGCAGTATCGCCCAGTTCTCGATGGTTTCCACCACGACGATACTGGAATACTTACAGATCAGAGAAATTGCCCTTGCTGACTGCTTAGCTGCCGAGCCTTCCAGAACACACGACATTGTCGGAAATCCCAGGGGCCTAAACGTCTTTTTCAAAGCCAACCCGCGAATCTTCGTAAGGCCGTACATTTGTTCTTTCAGAGATTTTCCTTTTAATGCCAGGACGATATTTTCGACGCCGGCCGATTTTATTTTTTCGGTTAATTCCGCCAGCTCATCCACACTATTTCCCTCGGCGATTACGGGACAATTATTCTCTTTAGCTATTTTCGCTACGGCCTCGGCTGAATCGCTCCGGGCAATCCCCAACAATGGTACTGCCTCGGCAACTTTGCCGGCTGCAGCGGCTAGAGCCTCTGGCGAATCGGAATATAAAATCATGGCCAAGGGACAATCCTTATGGACGGCCTCTGCGGTTTGAGCAAAGGTATCCACCGAACCGCTGTCATTGACGACAGCCACCGCCTTAACCATAATTTTGGTACCCACCCGTTCAAACTGTAGGGAATTGATTTTTTCAATCCTTTGCTTTAAGGCATCACCGGTGAGTTTATCGGATACGCTTACTCCAATGACGGTAGGATTATAAAATTTCTCCTCATGCCTGAACATCACTGTTTCCTGGCCTACCTGTACTTCATTATCTCCCTTGCCGAACTTGACCAGACCGATAGGCGGCGCCGACGCTTCAGCCAGAGCCGCTTTAGCCTCGTCGGAGGCAAAAGGACAATCTTCCAGCTTGGCTTTCTTCTGGGCCAGGGCCATAGCAAAGGCCAGACACGTCGGCATCCCGCATTTCTTGCAGTTAGTCTTGGGTAGTAGTTTGAATATCTGTAATCCGGTTAGCGCCATCTTTTTTACCTCACTTGTTGCTTATTAATTTTTACACGCAATAATATTTCTCACCCTTACCGCTATTCACTTTAAAACATGGGATCCATTTCCAGGGCTGGATGCCCTGCATTGGTGATAAACTCCATAACTTCTTCTTCCGATTGGGCATTGGTTTCGTCAGCGATTTTACTGAGAAAATCATCTCCGAGTCCGACTTCCTTCGCCCGCTCCGTAAGGGCCTCGCCGATCTCTTCTTTGAGCATGGTGGGCATCCAGGTGATACGTTTGATACCTCCTTCCGCCGAGATGAATTTGCGCGAAAGAATATAGTGTTTGGAATGTCCTATGAAACCGGGTGTCTGATTCCCGCCTCCTACCGTGCCGGCCAGGGTCGAAAACTTCATCCCACAGGGTGTCATCTCCGAGAATTCCCGGTTGCAGATCATAATACCGTTAGTACTGGGCAGCACCGCCGCGATACACTCAAAACAGCCGCAGGATGTCATCGGATCGGCTATCATGCTGTATTGGCTCATCCGGGGGATATTTCCCTGGCTCTTACTCGCTACGAAATCATTGACCTTATCCCATTGCCCTATCGTTGCTTCGACGCAATTACCTTTCGCGATGGGCTGATTAGGTCCGGTTGGTGTAATTTCATACGATGCCCTACAGTCCAGCCAGCTATACGCCCCGCACAGACCGGGCCGTTCCGGCGAGACAACACAGACATGATTCGGCGCGAAACTCTGGCAGAGAGTACACGAATAAAAGGTCTCAACGTCCTCATCCTGCATACCAGCAAGCCGCTGGTCGCGGTCGCTGTAAACCTGTCGCGCCATTTCCCGCAGTTTTAACACCTGCTCTTCTTCGGTGTAAAGTTTCACCTGCACCTTATCAAGGATATTGGAATAATTCTCATGATAGACGGCGTGCAAAATGTGTCCTATATGTTCGATCTTAAATCCCGCTTTGAAGGCATCTTTGCTGATCCGCAGCCAGTTGATATCACGCTGTCCCATGTGCCAGACGCCCTGGGCCTCGTTGATGAAGGTATGTACCTGTCGTTCCAAAACCGGTTCGAAGTCCGTCTGCATCTTACGCCCGGCAACTTCCACAACAATTGCCAAGGGAAGTTGTCCCCCTTCTGGTACAGAATCTATTTCCGGACCAATGACCTCTATCTGACCGTCTTTAACCTCGGAGGTGTCCCGCATGATCAGCCATTCAAAGGCCGGCGTACGGTTCCCGCCGAATTCACAATGCATATCTTCCTTGCGTATGCGTTCACCTTCAAACGCCGGACTATAGGAAACCGGTATGGGAACTTCCGCAATTTTTATTTTAAGACCTCTAACTTCAATCGCCTTGGCCACGATATCGTCGTGCCGTATCCGGGAAACCACATGTTCATAAGTGCATACGCCTGTGGGCAGAATCTCAGGGATATCGGAATCGGCTATGGTGGGAAAACCATAATTTATCGCCCCCGCCGCGGTGGCGTACCATTCATCGGTAACTTCTCCCAGGGCCATCACAAAGGCGAAGATACGGTTCTTGTTATAGAGCAGGTTCCGCCGAAAATCACCCGGCTGCACCCCTCCAAAGCTCAGCGCCGCTCGGCTGGCAAAGCCCAGCGCATATATCGCCGATGTTATCTCCCGTCCAAACGGTACCAGACGTGTTTCCCAGCCCAACTGCACCCCCCCTTCCTGGAGCTGCTCGGCAAAGCTGGTGCCGTTGTTATGTGCCGACATAAATACATACAGAAAACGCTCTTGCAGCTCCCGGGCGATCTTGACCGCCGTTTCCACATTCGGGGCCGCTCCTACTACCGCGGCAAAACCAGGGGCCGTACCATCTACAAATTGGATTCCGCGCTCGCGCATGATGACATCGTCGGCCGCCCCCAGCCAAAGACCATCCACCGGATTGGGACCAATCAGGTACTTGCAGGCCTCGATTATTTCTTCTGCGAAAAGGGTGGCCATACCCGCATCAAGCGCCGGCCCCAGATACGGCAGCCACAAATCGTCATCGACCAATGGTGGCAGCAGATCTTTTATCTCTTTCATGACCTCTTCAAAATCGGAGAGCTTTTCCACCGCCCGGCCGGTCATGGAATAGATAATCGGGATGTAATAACCGGTATTGGGAAAGGCCACACTGCAGTCACGTCCCTTTTCCTGGATGGCTTTGGTTAGTATCTCTTCTGCTTGCTGAGCCAGTTTATGAGCGCCGCGAATGGCTGCTGATGCTATGATTTTAGACATCTATCTATATACCTCATAATTAAAAGGTTAAAGCTCGACGATCTTCCATGTCGTAGAGCTTTCTCTCTGCTTTTTCATTTATACCCAGGGCGTCACGTTTACTTTCGATATGTTGCAGGATCATTTCCGCGGCCTTGACCGGGTCCGATTCCACCGCCCATTTACCCCCGAGTTCCTTTTCTATTTCGTTGAACAGATAATTGCTCACGTTTTCACTGCCCTGCATCGGCAGCAGCTCCTCGGCAAAAACAACATATGCCCCGCTGGCTACGAAGTATTGCCCGATAGCGATCGCCTTTTCACTTATGGATTCCAGACACGCCCCGGCCACCGGTATTTCGGATAGATCTTCGCCCAGGCCACCCTCCCGGACGATTTCACTACAGGCAACCAGCAGACGGCTGTTATCGACACAACTGCCGCACGTCAGTACCGGTGGTATCCCCACCGCCTCACACACTTCCCGCAGTCCCGGCCCCGCCCACTCCAGCGCTACCTTCGGATTAGACAGGCCCTGTTTGCCGCAGGCAATCGTGGCACAACCGGTGGTTAATACCAGCACATCTCTTTTTATCAGTTCCCGGGTTAAGGTTGTATGGGTATAGTCATGGGTTACTTTCGGATTCGTACACCCGACTACTCCCACAACTCCGCGTATTCGACCGTTGATAATATTATCATTCAAAGGCCGGAAACTGGATCGGAAGCGCCCGCCCAGCATATATTTGATAGCTTCAAAACTGAACCCCCCTACCGCTTTCTCTTTTACGTTTGGAATGTGTACCGGCCCGCGGTTCTTGTAGTTGACGATTGCCATTTTGACTATCTCTTTGGCGGTGCTCAGGGCCGTTTTTTCATCCAGGGCCACATGCTCCACTCCGGCCATCATTGCCTTGTCAGAGGTGGTAACCAGTTTAGTATGAAAACATTTGGTAATTTCCGTCAGGCCCTGCATAACGCATTGCACGTCCACCGCCATTAACTCAACCGCTCCCGTAGCGATAATAAGTTCCTGATTAAGGAAGTTGCCGGCGATGGGTACACCATGTCGCATAAGCAGTTCGTTGGCGGTACAGCAGGCCCCGGCTACGGTGATACCTTTGGCGCCGACCTTTTCCGCCTCAGCGATTAACGCCGGGTCCTGACTGGCCGCGACCACCATCTCCGAGAGGATCGGTTCATGGCCGTGTACAATGATGTTTATTTCATCTTTCTTCAGAACGCCCATGTTCACTTCACCTCGCCCGGGGTAAGGAGTACCCAGCAGCACGTCCTGCAATTCAGTAGCCAGCATCGAACCGCCCCACCCGTCTGCCAATGCCGTCCTACATCCATGCCGGAGAATATTTTTATAGTTCTGATCGACACCCATATGGGTACGGTGCAGGGCTTCCACGATTTCACGGTCGGCAGCCCGGGGGGTGATATTTAATTTCTTCCAGATTTCCTGCCGCGGCTTCGGTGCCCGCCGGGCCATGACCTGAGTGCCCTCACTTTTGCCGAATTCTTTCTGGGCCAACTCTCCCAGTTCAATTGCTATCTCGTTTGCCGAACGCCCCTCGGTCGCCACCCCGAATTCTTCCGCCAATTTATTGAGTTTTTCAATATCTTTCAGTTGATAGTCTTTGGCTTCACCTTTGGCGGTAGCCAGAAATACCTCGACCACGGTTCGACTGTGATCCGTATGCGCCGCCGCCCCCACCGAAACCATTCTCAGGAAATTGCGCGCGACAATAGTGTCGGCATCCGCCCCGCAGACACCTAATGGTGACTTCTTGGTGATCCGGCACGGTCCCATGGAACATATTCTACAGCATACCCCCATTTTGCCGAATTTGCATTGGGGCGATTGGGCCTCGAGCCTGTCCCAGGCGTTTGACTGGCCGGCTTCGGCCATACAGGTTAAAATTTCCTGAGCGGCTATATCAACACTTCGCTCTTTCGGGTCCATAAATACCTTCCTTTTTCACAATCTTGTTTCGCTGTCTATGTTATATTACCTGGCTCGCTGCGGTTTCCTCAATAAGTTGCCTATATCGTTTTAAATATTTTCTTTTTATTTATGACTTCTCAGATTAGTTATCGATCAATTTGAGTAATTGTTTCTTGGCTTGTTTTAATTGTTCCACCAGGTCTGGTACCGCCTGAAAAATCGGTTTACGCTGCAAGTCGGCCTGTTGAATCAGGGGGTCATATTTTATACTGCCCAGCAGAGCAATTGGTTCGATCTGTTCGCGTATGTCATCAAGTTGCTCATCGTTGGTTAGTTTATTAACAATGGCTGCAACCTTGTTTATCCCCATATCCCGGGCCATCTTTGCTATATGCTGAGCGGTTTGGATACTCCTGTATCCCGGTTCGATAACCACGACCAGACCGTCAACTCCCAGCACGCTTGCCCTACCCAGAAATTCGACCCCCGCCTCCAGATCGACTATTATCATTTCCTGTCTCTGCAGGATCGTATAACTTAAAAGTGCCTTCAGAAACGCCCCTTCCGGACAGGCACAACCCCGGCCCGCCTGTTCGATCCCCCCCAGGACCAGCAATTTTACTCCTGCAACGTTCTGAGAATATTTATCCGGCAAGTCGGATACTTTAGGATTCATCTGAAAATATTGGCCCAACGCTCCTTTTTGCGCCCCCGTCCGCTCCAGGATCAGTTCTTTCATGTCCATCAGCGGTTGCGGATATTCCTCCGGCGCAAGCCCCAATGCCAACGCCAGATTAGGATTGGAATCCCCATCGAGCGCCAGAACCTCCAGTCCATCTTGAGCGAATAAATATGACCAGATAGCGCATACTGTGGTTTTCCCCACTCCTCCTTTACCGCAAATCGCAATTTTTAATCCTGATTGCAATTAATTCTTTACCTATATTAAGGCAAGCACTTGCTTGCCACCATTTCTCATTACGGACAAATACTGATATATTGGATGATAAATTGATGAAATTATAAGTCAAGAAGTTTTGATTTGGTTAGCTATTAGAAATTAATTGCGGGGATCGAATTTTGCTGGCCCAGAGTGCCTTCAGCAGGGCTACTGACTTGGCGATGGTCTCCTCATATTCTTTTTGGGCCGTACTGTCAGCTACTATTGCCCCTCCCGCTTGCAGGTACGCCCTGCCCCGGGCCAGGATTAGGGTGCGAATGGCAATATTCAGCTCGAGATCACCATTAACTCCCAGCCATCCTATGCTCCCCGTATAAACACTCCTGGCTGTTGGTTCCAGCTCATCGATGATCTCCATGGCCCGGATTTTTGGAGCCCCGGTTATCGAACCCCCCGGAAAGGTGGCCCGCAGTATTTGGGATATGTTGCTATCACTTTGTAACTTACCACCCACCGTTGCAACCGTATGAAATACCGTAGGATGCGCCTCGATATCGCGCTCCTGCAGCACTTCCACCGAGCCGTAACGGCAAATTCTGCCCAGGTCATTGCGTTCCAGGTCAATAATCATATTTAATTCCGCTCGATCCTTACTGGATTGCCTGAGTTTCTCTAAGTTAAGGCGGTCCTGCTGCTCATCCGCCCCCCGCGGCATCGTGCCTTTGATCGGACGCGTGAGAATATTATCCCCGCGTTTACTCAAAAACAATTCCGGCGAAGCGCTCACCAGGGCATAATCACCCGTCTTAATCAACGCTGCATACCCGGCCGGATTGTGCTCGGTTATGTATTGGTATAAGACAGTCACATCACCGGTATAAGGACAGGAAAACCTTTGTGAGAGGTTCACTTCGAAGATATCACCGGCCTTGATATACTCAATGGCCCGGTCCACTTTATCCAGATAATCTTCCGGTGCTATATTACCCTGCATCTGTTGGAGCAATTGCTCTGTGGATGGGTATTCATCGGGATGGATATTTATTTTCTTATCTTCATGTTCATTTTCAATCGAGATCAGTTTCCGTAGTTGAGCCAGGCGTATATCCGTTGGTGTTTTCTGCTCGGCATATTCCAGGGCCAACAGATAACCTCTGTTTTCTCGATGATCCCACGCGATAAGACTGTCATAGAATCCAAAACGCAGCAGCGGCAGAGGAATATCGTGATCTACCTCATCGGGCAATCTTTCAACATATCGATTCAGATCATAACTGAGAAAACCGACCCATCCCCCCCCAAAGGGAACGGGCACGGAAGATTCACCTGCAAGTTTGTACTGCCCGCAAGAACTGTCTAGCAAATCAAAGGGATCGGTCTTGTTTTTTTTCTCCGTGCCGTCAAATACTAAGGTCTTACCGGGATTCAATCCGAGATAACTATATTGCCCCGGGTAAGATGACGAGAAGTCGCCCAAAATAAAATATTCCGGATACGAACGTACCCGCTCCAGTAAAGTTGACAGCGGAGGTGTCTGTTCTATTTCTTCGACTCTCAGATGTACTTCCGGATTACTCAAGAAACCATACCCTACTTAGTAACTCTTGCTATATTAAATAAAAAGGAACTTATAACAGAAGTGAATCTTACTTTCAAGTGTCCTAACCGGCCTATCAGGTTCCCTCAAACACTTTCCCTGCTAGCTGTCTTCCTACCGTAGTCTTAAATATTTTTTCGATGATTTGTTTTGTCTCCTCCGGACCGCAATCGGGATAAACCTCAGGTAGATTGACCAGCCAGTCGGCATCCCAGATAATTTGAAATTCAATTGTGCCAGCCGTTTTTTTATCTCGGGCGCTGTGGTGGTTGGCGATGATATTGCACACTTGCTCCATTATCTCCTCCGGCATCTCGAGCTTTTTCATTATCTCTCGCGCGATTGGAGGTCCTTCAATCTCCTGATACTTGCCTGCTGCTGAGTTATGTACCGTCTCCGCCCTCTGAATACCAATATCATGTAAGATAGCTGCCGCCTTGACTACCAGCAGATTACCCTTTTCCATCTGCTGTATCTGCTCGGCATATTTCAAAACTGTAAGTGCATGTTCTATTCGCTTTTGATCCTTTCCGAAAAGCCCCTTCATTTCCGCCACAAGTTTATCACACAGGACCGCCGCCTCTTTGTTCTCCAGCAGTTCACCCACGCACTGATCGGCATATTGACACCATTCGGCACAGCCCAGGTCTATCCGCGGATTCCATACTATCTTTGAGCACTTGGAACATTTCCTTCGAGGCTCATCCTTCCAGAACTCGATCGAACTGCCACATTCTGGACAGTTGACCTCGTTGATATCTTCCGGTTTCCAATATCGTTGATCTTGGCCAGGACACTTAACCATTTTGCTCTCCAATATAACCTTGACAACACTGTCCAAACTCTGGAAAGTGCAATAAATTATAGTACTTTTGCAGAGCTGTTTTACAATTAAAATCGATAATATGATTTTGAAATCTTAAGAAACAGGTATTCCATGTATGAAATCGCTGTTGAAATTGTTTTTCATGCCGGTCATTTTCTGAAATTGCCTCAGGGCCCCCAGGAATCACTGCACCGCCACGCCTGGCGTGTGCGGATTACTGTAGCCTCGGAGGAGCTCGATGCCACTGGCCTGGTGATGGATTTTCACCATCTGCGGGCCCTGCTCAGACAAACCATTGCTCCCCTGGAAAAATCAAAGGCAATTAATGATCTGCCTGAATTCACCGGAGCTGATAAAAATCCTTCGACCGAACGAATTGCCCGGTATATTTATGATCGTCTTCTCACTCAGCTTCCCCGGTCTGTGCGTCTGACCGAGGTACTTCTTTGGGAAACTCCTACCTGCCGGGCCGGATTCAGACCACGGTAAGCTGGCAGCGGGAAATAAACAAAAATTTCTCCCCAATCCCCGCCCATTTCTGCTATAATAGTGTAACACCAAATTTTCGCAAAGGAGCCTTAACTCACGTATTAAGCCGATTTCGTAACGTTTTTGCCCGTTACGTTTTGCCCTGGCAGGAGTATTTAAGATGCACAATTTCCTGAAAATCATCTGTCTTCTGGTGTTCTTGATTAATTTAGACGCTGGATACGTAACAGGTCAGGTCACAGGTGATATCAACGGTGATTACTCAGTTGATATGGATGATCTGCAGTTGTTGGCAGTTCAATGGCTGGATCCACCCGGCTGCGCAGGTTACCCCACCGATTGTGCTGACCTGGTAGGCAGTGATGGAGTGAATATATCCGATTTTTCTCTGGTGTCTCAAGGTTGGTTGCAGTCTGACCCCCTCATAATAAGCGAGATTATGGCCAACAGGGAAAGCGGCTTTCAAACTCATATCCAACCCCCGGTTGGTGGTTCTGAGTTGGTCAGCCCCGACTGGATTGAGATACACAATCGCTCGGATGAGTCGGTCAGCCTGAACGGCTGGTATCTCTCTGACAACAAAGACAACCTTACTAAATGGCAATTCCCTGCCAGCCCCACGATCAACATTCCCGCCGGCGGTTACCTGGTTGTCTTTGCTTCGAGTAAAATGGAAAAACATTATCCCGGCAATTACCCCTATGTCGATCTGGATGGTTATTACCACACTAATTTTCAGTTGGGTCGAGATGGTGAATTTCTGGCCCTGGTCAAGCCCGATGGAGTGACTATTGCGCATCAATATAATAAGTATCCCCAGCAGCGCGGGTTTATATCCTATGGATATTGTGAAAACACTGATGAATACGGTTACTTCCGTACCCCTACCCCCGAAGCCGCCAACGGTTCTTCGTGCCTGACCCAGGTAGTGGGCGATACCAAATTTAACTATAGCCGCGGTTTTTACGATTCTTCATTCTATGTAACGATTGTCACCGATACCCCCGGCGCCACCATCCGCTATACTACCGACGGCAGCACCCCCACTACGACACACGGGACCATTTACCCCGGCTCTCCCGGCATCAATATTACCACCACTACTACCCTGCGCGCCCTTGCTTATAAAACCGACTATCTGGAAACCAACGTCGATACCCAGACTTATATCTTCCTGGACGACGTCATCAATCAACCCTCTAACCCTTCTGGCTATCCTACCAGTGGCTGGGGCCATGCCGGCCCCGACTATGCCATGGACTCGGTTGTTGTTACTGACCCTGCCTACAGCGGCACTATCAAGAACGATCTTAAATCACTACCAACTCTGTCATTGGTTATGGATGTTGACGATTGGTTCAACCCCAGCACCGATGTTAATATTGGGG